>Ga0181411_1000008_pt1 | contig 57335 bp, 71 predicted proteins | sample 34SPOviralmetaG_FD_130114 | JGI IMG/M metagenome (GOLD analysis project Ga0181411, IMG submission 130114) | Marine viral communities from the oligotrophic San Pedro Time Series (SPOT) site, San Pedro Channel, CA, USA - 34 SPOT_SRF_2012-07-09 | ecosystem: Environmental > Aquatic > Marine > Strait...
AGATCCTATAGAATTGGGGTATGAGCGATGAAATAGAGATAGTTACAGATTCTAGTGGTAACGGGAATACATTAGACACGATCCAGGATCCTGAGGATTTTGATATAGAGATTGTAGGTAGGCCAAGCAAACTGACCAATGAAACTGTACGAAAATTATCTAGTGGATTAAAGCTGGGATTGTCACAAAAGAAAGCGGCAGACTTTGCAGGGATCTCCGAAACCACCTTTTATAGATGGCAAAGAGAGTTTGTAAAGATAGATAGAGCCTGTTTAGGCAATCCAGAACGCATAAATAACGCTGATGATCTTAACTTGTGGGAGTTTTGGCAGTCCTTAAAAAAGGCAAAAATAGAGGGCGAGCTTTCTCACATAGCAAATATCACTGAAGCAGCGAATAGTGGCGTTTGGCAGGCTAGTGCTTGGTTCTTAGAACGATCTAACCCACAAGACTGGGGCAGGAATGGTAGAGAACTTGAGGCAACCACAGAAGGTAAGACAATCGAATTTAATATAAAATATAGTTCTTAGTTTTCCGACATCGGAAAAGTATTACATAAGACAAAAACCCTCTATTGCTAGAGGGCTTCATGCCAGTAATACGAAAAAAAGGAGTCGTCCTTTGATCTAGAAAGACCGAAGAGGACTCTTTATTTCATAAGTTAATTTAAGCACATGTTGAAATTAAAGCAAGGGTTTATTATAATATTTTTATGGATTTCCCTGATAAAAAATATAACATCATTTACGCAGATCCACCCTGGTCATTTAAGAATTTTAGTAAAAAAGGTGAGGGTAGAAATCCTAATCAGCATTATGAAACACAAGACTTGAACTGGATCAAGTCTTTACCTGTAAATGACATAGCTGATAAAGATTGTGTTTTATTCCTATGGGTAGTTAATCACTCTTTACCACAGGCATTTGAAGTTATCGAAAGCTGGGGCTTTACTTACAAGACAGTAGCTTTCAACTGGGTTAAAAAAAATATGAGATCCGAGGGATTCTTCACTGGTTTAGGATATTGGACAAGAGGAAATCCAGAATTATGTTTATTAGCAACAAAAGGAAAACCAAGCAGAGTTTCTAAAGCTGTAAAAGAATTAGTAATAGAACCTAGATCTAAACACAGCAAAAAACCAGACAGAATTAGAGATGATATCATTGACTTGTGTGGTGATCTCCCTAGAATTGAATTGTTTGCAAGGAATACGACTAAAGGATGGGATGTATGGGGGAACGAGATTTAATACCTTTTCCAGAAAAGAAATATAATATTATTTATGCTGATCCACCCTGGTCTTATGATTCAGGTTTTCTTAAAAGAAATTGGGAGGGCAAATATCCTCAGATGAAACCACAAGAGATTTACGATCTACCAGTGCAAGATATAGCAGACGACAATTGTATTTTGTTTATGTGGATCACTTATCCTAAATTACTTATAGGTTTGCAAGCTATGGAAAGTTGGGGATTCAAGTATCGCAGTGCAGCGTTTACTTGGGTTAAAAGGAATAAGAAAGCAGATACTTGGTTTTGGGGCATGGGGCATTGGACTCGTGCTAATGCTGAGGTCTGCTTTCTGGGTGTAAAAGGAAAACCTCAAAGAGAAAGCGCAGGCGTTCACTCAATCGTTGATGAAAGAATACAAGAACACTCAAAAAAACCAGATGTAGTTAGAAATAAAATTGTAGAGCTTTGTGGAGATCTACCAAGAATAGAACTATTTGCCAGACAAAAAGCTGATGGTTGGGATAATTGGGGAAATGAAACTCTATAAAGGCGACTGTTTAGATTTTATGAAAGAACTAGAGGATGGATCTATAGATCTAATCTTATGTGATCTTCCGTTTGGCCTTATGAAAAACATAGGTGAGGATGACGGCAGATTTCAAAATGGAATGCTTGGTAAATTTGATTGGGATGACTCTGTAGATCTTGAAAAGTTTTTCTTCTTGTCAGAAAAGCTACTTAGAGAGTCAGGTAGATTAATTCTTTTTGGCATACAGCCGTTTACAACCACTTTGGTAAATCACGCAACATTGAGTTTGCCTTTTGCTTATTCTATGATTTGGGAAAAGGATCACTTCGGTGCAGCCTTTCAAGCAAAAAGAGCTCCACTAAACTTTTATGAAGATATATTGGTATTTACTAAAAGATACGATTCAACATTTAGTAATCCACTAAGACAGTACTTTGAATGGTTATTAAAGCATATAGGAAAAAGTAAAGCTCGCTTGATTATGGAATTTGGACAAAAGGCTGATCATACTTTTAGAACTAGAAGTACACAGTTTAAGCTATGTACAGAGGAAACTTATAACGAAATTGTTGAGAAATATCAGATTCAAGATAACGAAAAGTTCATGCCATACGATCTCCTTAAAAAGATAAACGATCAATACGCGCAAACTTTCAATCTATCTGATGAAGATACATTCAAAAGTAACATACTTAAGTACCCTAGAGACAGCGAAAAACACCACCCTACTCAAAAACCTGTTGATCTTCTTGTTAATTTAATTGAAACATTTACAAATGAGGACGATGTTGTAGCTGACTTTACTATGGGAAGTGGTAGTACTGGAGTTGCAGCTAGGAAAACAAACAGAATATTCTTAGGATCCGAGTTAGATGAGGACTTCTATGATATTGCCTACAAAAGAATACAAGGCCAGCTTTGAAGTTAATTAACGGAGATTGCCTAAAAATAATATCGGAAATGCCAGAAAACAGCGTAGATCATGTTTTTACTAGCCCACCTTACAATATTGGCAGAAGTAGATCATTAGATTCTAAAGCTAAGGGTAAATACAAGCACTTTTCCGACAATAAAGATAACTACTTAGATTGGTGTACAGAAATCATAGATCAACTGCTTAGGATCACAAAAGGCTATGTTTTTTGGAATATTCAAGCAAATGCTTTAAATAAATCTGATGTTTTTAAACTTATTGGTCATTATGCAGATGTGTTAGAACAAAACTTTATTTGGTATAAACCTAATGCTACACCTAGTTCAAAGCAGTATTATGTTTCAAATGTTGTCGAATATGTTCTTTGTTTTTCAGAAAAGAAAGTAAAAGGCAACCAACACTTCTTAAAAAATTATGTAGAGATAAATAAAGGGACTAAGTATATAAAAGATTTAAACGCACAAATGCCTGTATCTTTATCTGATCACTTTATTACAAACTACACACAAAAAGATGAAGTTATACTGGATCCATTTATGGGATCTGGCACAACAGGAGTTTCTTGCAGTAATGGACAAAGAGACTTTATTGGTATAGAATTAGTTCAAGAGTACTACAAAATAGCAAAGGAAAGACTTACATGAGATTAGGCAGCATGTTTGCAGGTATCGGTGGTGTAGATCTTGGCTTGATTAGATCAGGCTTAGTTACTGATGTTAAATGGCAAGTTGATAACGATGAGTTTTGTACAAAAATTTTAAAAAAGAATTTTCCAGATAGTTTAGTAATGCACAAAAATGTAGAAGATATAAATACAAAATATTTACCAGAAGTAGATATGATAACGGCAGGTTTTCCATGTCAGCCTGTGAGCGTGGCAGGAAACCAGAAAGGAGTATTAGATGAAAGATGGTTATGGGATGAGGTCGAAAGATTTATTGATGAGTTACGACCACAAGTCTTCATGTTGGAAAATGTCCCCAACATCCTCAGAGCAAGCAACGGAGAAGCAATTCATCGTGTCCTCAAAAGTGTGGCCGAAATGCGCCATTATAGATTTGAATGGCAACTTATATCAGCAAAGTTCGTTGGAGCAAGGCACAAAAGACAAAGATGGGTGGGAGTTGGAATCGTGGGAGACTCCGAACACTATGGATCACTTGCCAGCGAGATCAGGGGACGCTTTGGAGAGAGCGCTGTATCGTGGAGATCCAGAGAGGCAGAGCAAAAGAAAATCTACTGGCAACTTGCGAGAAAATCCGAAAATTTGGCTCACACCGACAACAATGGATCAGAAAGAGGACAGCCTGAAACACGCAACGAAACTGATGCAGGGGAAAACGAGGAGAGCTACAGGTCATCGAATACAGAGAACATTGAGCGATCAAGTATGGATGGACATGATAGAAAAGGATCCGACCTTGATGGAGTATTACCAGGATCACGAGATAGTCAAGAGACCAATGCTTCCAGATCAAATGGAGTTCGTGGATTATCTGAGAAGTCAGACATCAGCAACCAAACTACAGAAGTTGACCAAGATCAAGAAGTCGACAGTGGATCACTGGTTCAGGAAGGACAAGTACTTCAGTCATCCGACAGTGGATCAGTGGATTCAGATCAAACCACACCTAGAGGAGATCAAGTACGACAAGGAGTTGATGACAGTACAGGTAATGGAGTGGAAAACCAAAGAGGAGATGGAAATGTGGCCGACTCCCTCGACACAGGACAACGAACACAAGAATTTGGAATTGAACGACAAGGGCAGGAGAGTAGCAAAGACTGGGGGCGAGAGCAGATCTCTGAACCTAGCAGACAAAGTGCAGGTGAGGAAAAAGGAAACATTTTCGACACCAGCAGCCTCTCAAGCATCAAAGCCAGTCAATCGCCATACCCCATCAGCGAGAGCAGGGAAACATGGCTCTACTTTGGAACAGGACATTGGGGAACGAGATCCCACATTGATTGGGATGCGCCTCAATCCAGCATGGGTGAACAGACTTATGGGTTACCCAGATGGTTGGCTGAGCTTGGACTAACAAACGATTGGGGAGTTGGTAATGATTGGGAAGATGGTCAATCTAGAGTTGCCGAAAGAAAAGAAAATGATGTTGATCGACTTAAAGCTCTGGGTAACGGAGTTGTTCCACAGTTTTCTGAACTGGTAGGTAGATTAATTATTAAATCACTTATTGAGGATACTTTAGTGTTTGATCCAGAGATTGTTAAGGTAGATCGTCCTCACTAAAAGGTTCAAGATCTAATGTGTAGCCAAGACGATTATTGTAATCCCAGTCGCTTACTCTTTTAAGCATGGCAAGTATCTCTTTAAGAGCAAAGCCACAAATGAAACCAACAATATAATCCATAGCTGACAATATTAGAACATTTGTTCAGTATTTAAAGTCAATTAATGTTAAATATTTATTTCACAATGATGAGTTTTTGTGAAAAATAATTCACAATCCATTGAATTTGTGCATTTGCAAATTACTGATTGCCAATGACTAATTTTTTCCGATATCGGAAAATTCACCTATAGCCTATATTTATTGAACTTTACTTTTTTCTTGTCCGTGTCACTGTCCTAGGACTTCCGTGTCAGGTTCACTCGGATTTCCTGCGCTAGAGTAGAGTAGAGTAGAGAAGACTAGACTAGAGTAGACTAGAGAAGAAAAGAGTATATAATGGGGGGTAGAAAGGGCTAGTAAGTATGAAAAAAATATTAGAATACTTTAAATTAAAAATACTTGTAAATAAATTAATGAATAGAAGTAACGGACTATTAACTGAAGAAAAAGTTGTACATAAAATTAATGGAAAAGATTACAGTTTTCCAAAATATAAGGAGTTGACATGAAAATAATGGTCACTTTTGAATTAACGGAAGATTATATTCTTGAAGTTGAGACAGAACAAGAAGCAATAAAAAAAGTACAAAAAATATTTGATTTTAAACAAGAATCTCAGAACGATCTATTAAAGCAATATAATATTGATTATAGTTGTGATATAGAAAAAAAGTATATCAATGTTCAAGATGATGAAGTTGTAGAAGAACCACAGCTTGATTATGAGATTATATACACCGAAACTGCTGGCAGTCCTGGTGAAGCACTTGAAAAATTGCAGAATAGGATCGTTGGGGCAGATGACTACATAGAGCCTGTAATATCACCAGTTTTAAATGAGGAGTATGAAATACTAACTGGGATAAAGGCAGAAGGAACAGCATAATGACAGAAATACCTAATTTTCCAGCAGGTACTAAAAGAGAAGATGCTATTGACGAATTAATATCCGATGGAGATCTTAAAGAAGTTGTTTTAAAACAATTCAACTACATGAGGATCAAAGGCATTAATTTAGTTCAAGACGCAGACGATCTTGTAAACTTATATTTAAGTATTTGCAAAAAATTTGAAGAGAAGTAAACTTAATACTGTTCATAGAAAAAGCCTTTCGTGTGAACTGAATTAAAGTGAAAAGCAGGTGCCAAGACACCTGCTTTTTATTTACCCAAAACAAAAATCATATAGTCTATTATGGATTGTCGGCTACTAAACCGACTTCCTCCCATCATCGGCTAACTCTTAGGGGTTAGCCTTATCTTTTTTAACTACTTTTTGTTCTCTTGCAAGATCTTTTCTGATCTTCTTTGCTAAAAATCTACGAGCTTTACGATTTAAAGCTGGTGCATTTTCTTTTGAGACTATCGATAACTTTTTCATAAATCTCATGATACATATAAATTTTAAAATTTGAATTTTTGTGCTACGATGTTCTAACTATGATTAAGAAAATAGATCAATCCAACTTTAACGAAACAATCTCAAGAGACGATATAACTACAATTGTTAAGTTTGAAGCTGATTGGTGTGTTCCATGCAAAGAGATTACACCAGCAGTAGAGTCCCTCAATGAAGAGTGGAAAGATCAAAAGGTGGAGTTTGTAGCAGTTGATATAGAAGATGCTGCAACAGTAACTACTCAATATAATATTTTTGGTGTTCCAACCTTTATCGCATTTCAAAATGGTCAGCCTGTTTCTGAAGTGAGATCAAGAGTAAATATTGGAAATATCAAATCTTCTTTTGAAAAGTTCTTAGTCTGATACTTATCAGGATCCCTTAGGTTTTTGTTTGTTTTTCCCTAAGCTGATCCTGATGTCCAAAATAATAATTTTTTTTTAAAATTGTCTTAGATACCTGATATAATTAGTAATTATGGGAGAGATAGTAAATACAGAAAATCGTAGGGAATCAACCTACATGCAATTAGCCGATGAGACAACTTTTGAACAATGGTTAGATATCGGATCTAAATTAATACAAACAACACAAAATATTATGTGGTGGCTTGGTGACTGGTGGAACTTTGGTGAAAGAAAGTATGGTGAGGCAGCAAGTCAAGCTCTTTCTATGGAAATACCTTATTCTACTTTTAGTAAAGCAAGCTATGTTGCTAGGCAAATAGAAAAAGAAAGACGATTACCAGAAGTTTCATGGTCTATTCATTGTGAGATTGCACAATTAGGTCAACAAGATCAAGATTTATTTTTGTCTAAAGCTCGTGACGATAATTATAGCGTTTCAAGAACTAGAGAAGAAGTTAAGAAACATAAAGTTCAAGAATTGTTAGATGATAACGATAAAGAAAACATTATGTTATATCAAAACATAAATATCAAATCAAGTAATGTATGGACATTTGGTAAGCCTATAGTCAATTATGGTGTTAATGACGATCAGAAAACACCACCTCAAATGTTGTTTAATCTTTTTTACTGGTTTGAAGATAGGGATCTAGAAAATCTTTCAAAGGTTGTTGATCTTACTGATAAATATCAAGTAACTTATGATGTTGCTAATGATTTTAATTTTGATTGTAATAGTTATGATCTATATCCTCATGCTCAAACTAAAAAAGTTAAAGCTGGTGATTGGACAGTTGATCATTATCCAAAAGAATTAAAAGAAGCAGATATTGTAATTTTGAATATTCTTGACTATTTAGACAATGCTGCTGATATAGATCCAGCTAGTTTTATTAGACAGCAGATTATTAATTTATCAACAGCTATGAAACCTGGATCTCAGCTATTTTTTATATCCAAAGATCTAGATGATTGTAAATTAGAAAATATATTTTCTTTAATTTATGATGATACAGACTTTTCAATCATTGATTTCATATCAATTCCAAATAAAGATACTTATAGTAAAGAAGAGGAAGTTCAGGCAATAGCTAATAGAACACTACTTAACAAGTTTGGTTATGTATTTGTTTTAAGAGTTATTGATGACTCAGATCATTAAGCTGTGTTAGACTTCAATGGATGGAGTCTAAAACTAGTAAACTAGAAATTAAAGTCGGTTCTGATACTTTTGTTATCGGATTCCCTGCATTACACGAAGCTCAACAAGAAGTTGCTAATAGCGATGCTCGTTGGAAAATACTTTGTGCAGGCAGAAGGTTTGGTAAATCAAGACTTGGTGTTCAATTGTGTATGCAAGCAGCACTTCAAGGTAAAAGAGCTTGGTGGGTTGCACCTACTTACTCTATTGCTCGTATTGGTTGGAGAGATATACAAGAAAGTGCTAGATCTTTTCCAGAAACATTAGAACCTAATATTTCTTTGGTAAACATGGAAGTTAAGTTTGAACAAACTGGTGGATCTATAGCAGTAAGATCTGCTGATACTCCACATAGACTTCGTGGTGAGGGTTTGGACTTCTTAGTTATGGACGAGGCAGCATTCGTAAAGCCAGATGTTTGGCAACAGGTATTAAGACCTACTCTAACTGAAAGAAAAGGTGGTGCTTTGTTTATCTCCACTCCAATTGGTATGAACAATTGGTTTTATGAATTATGGGAAATGGCTGAAGGTAAAGGTGATTGGGAAAGGTTTCAGTTTCCAAGTTGGTCAAATCCTTTAGTTGATAAGGAAGAAGTAGAACAAGCAAAAACAGAAGTAGGATCTATTGTATATGCACAGGAATATTTGGCAGAATTTGTTGAAGCTGGTCAAGGTTTACTAAAACCTGAATGGCTTAAGTACTTTAAAGAAAAAAATGGTCGTTACTTTACTGGAAGTGAAAATGTTAGTTTAGATGAATGTACAAGATTTGCTACAGTAGATCTAGCAACAAGTGTTAGTGAGACAGCAGACTATACAGTCATTGCAAGCTGTGCCGTAACACCACAAGGTAAGATTTTGATCCTAGATGTTGATAGACAGAGAATGCAAGCACCTGACATAATACCTCGAATAAGACAGAAAATGGCAGAATATGATTTACAATGGGTTGGTATGGAACGAGCTGGTTTCCAGCTTTCACTCATACAATTTGCAAAAAGAGATGGATTAGCTGTCAAAGAACTGAAAGCTGATAAAGATAAGATTTCTAGAGCAATGCCACTTGCCGCAAGAATGGAAAGTGGTGATATATACTTTAGACAAGGAGCCATGTGGCTACCTGATGTGGAAAGAGAATTAATGACATTTCCAGTAGGTCATCATGATGACATAGTGGATGCAATAAGTTATGGGGTTTTATGCGCCCAAGTGAGAAGAGAATGGATCGCTTTTTAAATGGCAGATAACAAATCAAGATTTCGTAAGGCTGTCGACTTCTTAAATAGTCCTACGAAAAGACAAGAACAAAAGTACAGTAGATACAATCAACAAACAAGTTTAGACAGAGCCGTATACGGATATAACACAGACGCAGGTTATTGGCCAGCTTCAGAATTAGATGATATTGGAGATGGATCTAACAACTCAGCAGTTGTAGCCTGTCTTAATGTTCTCTCTACTTCTTTTGCAGAACCAAGAACAGTTCTTATAAACGATACAGGTGAATTGCACAATGAAAGAATTAAAAAACATCCTGTTTTAGATTTATTAAACAGACCTAATCCATACACATCAGGAGTTTTGTTAGCACATTACATCATAGTTTCTTTATCTGCTCATGGTGATGCTTATTTGTACAAAAACCGAAACAGTGATGGAAATGTGGTAGAGCTTGTACCTCTAATGCCAGATATGGTAGAACCCAAAGGTAACGAAACAGATTTGATAACTCATTATAAATACGATCCTTATGGTGGTTTGGGAAGTAATAGTATAGTCGTTCCAACTACTGACATAGTGCATATCAGACAAGGCATAGATCCAAATAACCATAGGAGAGGTTTTGCTCCATTAAAATCTGTATTAAGAGAAATCTTAGGAGATGAGGCGGCAGGACAGTATGCAGCAGCACTCTTAAATAATATGGCTGTACCAGGTGTCATACTCTCACCTAAAGATGACTCTATGGGCGGTCCATCGAAAGAGGAAGCTGAGGCTATCTCTGCGATGTACAAGCAAAAGTTCGGTGGTAAGAACAGAGGTGCGCCAATGATTTTATCAGGCGCTATGAATGTAGAAGTCATCTCTTTCTCACCAGATCAGATGAACCTGACTGAACTTAGGAAACTGCCTGAAGAGAGAGTTTCGGCTGTTTTAGGTGTCCCAGCAATATTGGCTGGACTCGGTGCTGGTTTAGACGCAGCGACATACAACAACACTCGTGAATTAAGAGAATTTTTTACAGAACAAAAACTTGTTCCATTATGGAAAACTGTAGCTGCTGAACTTACACATCAATTACTAAGAGTAGATTTTCCTTCATCATCTGAATTATCAATCAAGTTTGATCTTGAAGATGTAAGGGCTTTATCTCAAGACAAAGATGATCTATATAAGCGTATGAACACAGCCGTACAAGGTGGTTGGGTAACAATCGGAGAGGCTAGACAAGCAGTCGGACTTGATGTTGAGTCTCATCATGAGGTGTATTTAAGACCTATGAATATGATCGAAACAATACCAGGTCAATCAAATGCTCCAAAACCAGATAAGGAAGATCCTGTTGTAGATATTGCTAAACAGCTCATTGATAAAGTGTTAACTACTGGTAGTGGCTTAGTTGAACCTACACGAAGCGAAGTTTTAAAACCTACTCCAACATATTTGAATGAAGAAAAATATGTCGCAGAGATGCCTAATGGTGCATGGTGCATACTTAATCATGAAGACAATCAAGTAATTGAATGTTATGAAAATGAAGATCAAGCTAGAAGTGCTTTAGATCGCATGAAAAAACCAAAAAAAGAATTAAAGAAAGCAAAAGAAGTAAAAGCACCAAAGGTAACTAATTTTCCTAGTTCAGGGGATGACCAGACGATCTCTATCAGCAACTCTAAATTTAAGCAATTTCCAGATTACAACTATGTAAAAAATCTTAAAGAAGAATGGCCTGAGATATGGCGTAGAGCTGGTACAGGTGGTAATCCACCAACCTCGTTTACTGGTAATGATGCTTACAACAGGTGGACAAAATATAGATCTGGTGATAGATCAGAGTCAGTTTTGAACTGGGTTAAAAGACGAGAAAGTTTTATGGCTAGACACTCTGGTAACACAAAATTAAATGGTTACATAGCTGTGATGAAGTGGGGTGGTGTCACCAAAACTGGTGCAAGTGCCATGAAAAAAACAGTTAACGAGTATAAAAAAGTAATTCGTGAAAGAAGAAAGATACAAGAAGAATTACTTTTAGAAATAGAATCCAAAGCATTAAGTGAAGCTACTAGAACAGCTTTAAAAAATAAAGTTGAGGAACATAACTCTAAAAACCCTAAGCACAGAGCAACACTAAGAATGTTGACTGCTTGCTACAACAGAGGTTTAGCAGCTTATCAAAACAATCCAGGATCAGTTCGTGGTAATGTTGCTGGTCCATCCCAGTGGGCAATGGCCAGAGTTAATGGACTATTAAGAGCTTTGAGAACAGGTAAGTTCAAAAGAACTGCTTATGATACAGATCTTTTACCTAGTAGTCATCCTTTGAGTTCTAAAAAAGTTGCTGGAAGTGTTATTGAGGAAATAAATGTTTCTACCGAAGAGGCAGAGGCTTTATCAGAAGTTGAAATGAACTCAGCTAGATCTGAAAAGGCTAAATCTGTAAAAATTGGAGATGCAGTCTCATGGAGTATAAACAAAGATCCAGATCCACCATCAACTGTTCATGGCATTGTCACTTCAGTCAATAATGAAAAAGAAACTGCAACAATGATGGTTTGGGCAATTATGGAAGATGGTACGCACAAGAAAACTGACAGGTCAGTCGTGCAACCAATCTCTGCATTAAGAAAGATAAAAGATTTTAGAAGCTAATTAGCTACTTTCAAAATATCTAGTATTTTCTTTTGGATCATATTCGATCCCAGCTTTTTTAAGTTTATTGATTAATTTAGTCTGCTCATCTGATCCTAAGAAAACTAACCATTCTGTAATAATTTTATTACGATTTGGTTTCTGTGCCTTAGCAAGATTATCCATAAACATGTTAAATGGATTGTCTACTTTTGAGCTTCTTTCAACTCCGTTATCAGCCATTTTAGTAATCCGTTCCTATCCTCAGCGCCATACTTAAAGTCTTTAGCACTGAAATTATCTGATACTTCTATTTTACTTGTATCCAAAGATACTTCTAATTCCTTGTCAAAAATATCTAATTGACCTGTGCCGTCATCTTTGCAAAGCAAAGTAAAGGTACCAGATCCATTATGCAAAGTCGATATTAAGACTGTATCTTTTTCCACATATTTAGTATAGCACTCATCGGCAATCTGTTAGTGGCTATCAGAAATACACTAACTTTTATTTTTTTTATATAAAATACTAATGTTTACTGTTTACAGTAAATTTTTGCGCACATGGGTAAGTTAGGAGATTGGAATCTTGTATGTCTGATGAGTATAAAAAAATTGATGTAGAGTTCAGCAAAGCTGAAGGGGAAGAGGGTAAAGTCAAAGCAGTTTTTTCTGTTTTTAACGATGTTGATAGTGATGGCGATGTAGTATTGCCAACATCAATCAAGTCTGGTTTTGATCCCAACAATGAAGAAGTACCAATGGTCTGGGCGCACCAGTGGGATAAACCAATTGGCAGGGGTAAAATTGTCAAAGATGGTGAAAAAGCAGTTTTTGATGGTGAGTTTTTCATGGACACTGATAGTGGATCCGAGGCTTACAAACTTGTCAAGAATATGGGAAATTTGCAACAATGGTCTTTTGGTTTTAGAGTAGATGACTCTGAGTATGGAAAATTTAAAAAAGCAGATCAAGACGATGAACAAGAAGTTCGTTATCTCAAAAGTTTATCAGTATATGAGGTTAGTCCAGTTTTGGTTGGAGCTAACCAAGATACATTCACTATGGCAATCAAGACACAAAAAACTGATACTGATGAAAAGAGTGTTCTTACATCAGATGATTTTCAAAGTGCAGAACAAGATCCAAAGGCAGAAGAAGAAAAAGTTGCCTTAGCAAACGATATGTTTGACAATCCAAAAGAAGCTGAAATGAGAGCTTTGGAATTAGGTTGTTCAGGATTTCATACACATGAAAGTGACGGAAAGCAAGTTTTCATGCCTTGTGCCACACATGATTCATATGAATCACAGATCAAGAAAAGCAATACTTCGATAGCTTATCTAAGTGAAATTGCTGTAAATATAAAAAAAGTTTTAAAATCTATCCCTACTGACCAAGAAACAATTGATCGTCTAAAGCAGATCAATATCGCAATTCGTGGTCTAAATAGTAGTGATGATGAAGTTTCAGAGAAAAGCGCCAGCGTGCAAGGCAAAAAGCGATTTTCTGATGAGGTAAAAGATGTGCTTGCTGCATTGAATAACCTAGTCGCAAGAGTTCAAGCTATAGGTGAACTCAGACAAAAGAATGGTAGGAAGTTGGGGGTTTCAGCAACAGAAGCTCTCAGAACAGTTCAAGAAAGTGTCTCTGATGCTTTTGATGAACTAGATAAATTCGTAGAAGAATTTGGAAGTGAGGGCGCATTGGAAGTTGAAACACAAGAAGTGCCAACTGAGACTGAAGTACCAGTCGCAGAAACCGAAACTGAAGTATCAGAACCAGAAGTTGAATTATCTGATCCTGAAGCAGTAACAGAGGAAGTTGTAGAGGCGCAAGCTGAAACAATGACTGAAGATCCTGCTGATGAACCAGAAATCGATACTGGCGATGAGAGACAAGTTGAGGATCCTGTTGATCAGGTAGAAACAGTAGAAGTTGATACTGAGTTAGACAATCTCTGGCTTGAAAGCCAAGAGATCCTAGCAGAAATCACAGTAGTTGATACTGAAATAGAAGAAGAAGTAGAAGTAGATATTTAGGAGATATATATGAGTAACGAAATTTCAAAAATTCGTGAGAACATAGCTAAAGAGTCTGCCGATTTAAAAGGACTTTTTGAGACAATTGAGTCACAAGAAGGACCTTCTACTGCTGAGCAAAAAAATGCAGTTATCTCTAATAACGAGAAACTAGCATCTTTAAGAGATGATCTTAAAGTCGCAGAAGCAAAAAGCAAGTTAGATTTATCTGACAGTGCAGTAGCAAGCATCCCTAACCCATCAGAAGAACCAGCTAAAGTTGGATCCTTTGGTGCAGAGGTGTTAAAATCAGCAGCCTACAAAGGCTATACTGAAAATGGTGCTAAGAATATTCAAAGCACAATTCCTTTTGAAGTTAAGACAAACTTAACTACAACTGGATATCCACCAGAGTCTTTAAGACAACCTGGAATATTGGAAACAGCTCTTCGTGATCCTAATGCAGTTATTAGTTTGTTTGATCAAATTCAAACAGATCAAAACGCTTTCGTTTATTTGGAAGAAACAACTTTCACAAACAACGCAGCTGAAGCCGCAGAGGCAGCAGCAGTTGGTGAAGGTGCATTAGCATTTACCGAGAACACAGCAACAATCTCAAAACTTGGTGTTAACATACCTGTTACAGACGAGTTAATGCAAGATGTTTCTGGCTTAGAGGGATATTTGAACTCTAGACTACAAACAATGATGAGATTAAGGTTAGACGGCCAGTTAATCGCTGGTAATGGTACTTCACCAAACCTTGAAGGTCTATTAGACGCAGGAAAATCCTCAGTTGGATCAACTGCTTATGGATCATACTCAGGTGGTTTGGGAAGAATCGGAGCTATCTATGGAGCGATCACTGACATTCGTGTCAACGCTTTCACAGAGCCAGATGCCATCGTTATCCATCCAAATGATTGGGCGCAAATCGTCCTTCAATTAGATGAAGATTTCGCTGGTGACGCAACAGCAGGTTATGCTGCAAAAGCACCTGTATTCACCCAAGCTGGTGGATATGCAGGTGGCGTTGCTAATCAACTTTGGGGATTAAAAGTTGTTCCGACAACTGCAATCTCTGAAGGAACTATCCTTGTTGGTAAGTTCGGTGGTGGTGAAGCCGCTCATGTCGTAATGAGACAAGGTATCGATGTCGCAGTAAGCGATAGTCATGGTGATAACTTTACAAAGAATATCATGGTGATTAGAGCTACAATGCGTGTTGGTTTCCCTGTTTATAGACAAGCAGCGTTCCACAAAATCACAAGTGCTTAATAGCATTTAGTATTAATTTATGGGGGTTAGCAATAGCCCCCATATTTTATAGAAAGGATATTATGCCGTATCATAATAAACCCAAGAAAAAACCTAAAGGTAAAAGACCTAAAAAAGGCAAATAGTAAGTTAGGATTAAATCATTATGTCAGAGAAATTTATTAAACTCGAAAAAGATCTTTGGGAGTTAGGTGATGGTTCTTTATTTGAAGGATCTAAAGCTGATCTACCTAAGTCAAATGCTTCTAAAATCGGTGGAGCTGGTAAAACATATCCAGAAAGCTGGTTAAAAGAAAAGGGTTGGAAAGTAGCTAAAAAAGCTCCAGCCAAGAAAAAAGCAGCACCAAAGAAAAAAGTAGAAACTAAAGCAGTTAAACCATCTGAAAATAAGTAAGGAGATCCTAAATGGCTCTTTGTTCTTATAACGATGTTGAGGCTATTGTTCAACTAGATTTTAGTGCAACATTACAGACTTCTATAACAAATAATATTATTCCATTTGCAGATCAAGTCATTAAAACCTACTTAGGTTACAGCATTGAAGTCTCGGATCATACAGAAGTCTTATTTGGAGATAATATAAAAGAGATCTCTTTAAAACACATGCCTGTAAATTCTATTACCTCTATTACTGAAGATGGCAATGTTTTGTCTGAGGGAAACGAAAGTGAGTTTGTGTTTCACTCTAATGGTCGTGTCGAAAGAGTAAAAGGTCGCTGGTCAGGGGCTAAACCTAAAAACATAACAGTAGTTTATAATGCTGGATATTCAACAATTCCTGACGATATAAAATTTACAAGTGCAAGAGTTTCTGCAAGAATTGTCATGTCTGCTTTAAACTTGGGTAGTCAAGCTAAAACAGGCGCAGTGGAATCACACTTAAGTGACTCTACAAATGGGGCTACGATGACAAATATAACAGAAGAACGCATTGGAGATCTTGCAGTAAAATTTGCTGATCCGTTGGCATACTTTGATGGCGAGATACTCAAGCAATCAGACAAACTCCTTTTACAACCATATAAAAAACAGGTCTTCGTTTAGTGGATCTGGCAAATTTGGTGTACCTAATAGGATTTTTAAACTTTCATGGTTTAATGTCTATTCATCTGAATAACTACACGAGAGAGAGAGTTGATATGGAAAGCTATATCAATAGAAAATTTGGTGAGATTATTGCAGGTGAGGAATGGAATATAAGAAGGAATCCTTAAGTAATCTTCTTAGATTACAAGAATTGTGGTGGCAAGACGATGCCAACTGCAAAGACGCTGATCCTGATATCTTTTTTCCTGAACGAGGTGCAAGCACAAGAAAAGCAAAAGAATTATGTAATTCCTGTATTGCCCAAGAACATTGTTTAGAATACGCTATAGTCAATGCAGAAAAGTTTGGCATATGGGGTGGACTGAGTGAAAGGGAACGCAGAAAAATTCGTAAGGAACGAGGATTAACTAGAAAGAGGAGAAAAAATGCCGAGTAGAAGATTACCTAGCGTTGAAGAGGCACATAAATTATTTAAAGCTGATCCATATAAGCGTTTAAGCGAATGGGCAAAAGAATGGGATTGTTCTCATGAAAGAGTAAGACAATTAAGAGATCAAGCTGGTTTTCCTAAAATATCCGAAATAGATTATAAGATATCTAGACAAGTTGTTGAAAGAATAAGATCAGGTGAATATACACTCACTAGGCGTGTTACTTATGCTGATCTACCAATAGGTTATGAAAAATTTGTTAGTTGGTATCAAGAAGATCCTGCCATTTATCTTGCTGTTTTAGAGGCACAACAATACGCCTATAATCAAAAAATGAATCCTACTGAAAAACAATGTCAAGGTTGTGGTGAAAATACTACAATAGAAAATTTTAAAAGAAGTTCTAAGTATGTTGATGGTTATTCAAAACATTGTAAAACATTTCCAGTATGCGTAAATACTGAAGAACATGTTTTAGATGCAAAGTTAGATCAAGTTAATGATAGAAGATCTAAGCTAGAGGAACTAAGGAAAAAACTAGAAAATTAAATCTGGCTACTAAAGTAGTGGTATGTCATATGATTATCAAACAAATTTAAAAGAAACTGTTGTATTCCAATCAGTCTCTACCAACACTGTAGATGAAAGAGGATTGTATAACTCTGACTGGGCAGATGATATTACAACAAAATGTAGAATTGAATCTAATGCCTCTATGGAAGAGGATGGTAGAAGAGAGTTTGAGACATTAGATATTGCAATATTTATTCCAGCAGATGTAAATGTTAAAACCTCACACAGAGCTGTAATTAACTCTGAATACTACGATGTCTTAGGAATACAGGTAAGAAAGAATAGACACAACGATCCAGTAATAAAGGTTTGTGCTTTAAGAAAGAGTAAGTAATGGGTGTAAGACAGATAAACCCAAGTAGAATTAACAAGTTTAGAAACTTCTTGTACAACACATCATCAGCTACTTTTGGTGCTGGTAACTTAATATCTTTAAATGTTTATTCAAGAGAATTAAGAGGAATTAGATCATTAGCTCTTAATACAGCTCGTCTAACATCTGACTTAAAATCTTTATCTGTTGGTGGTCAGGGATTTACTTTGCGTGCTGGTCGTAGAGTAACAGGTAGATTAGCTGGTAAAATTGGTCAATCAATTATTCCTCAAAATATGGGATTTCTTTCTCGTATGGCTAACAATTATTATGGTAGAAATGTCGGTAGAGAAGTCCAGCAATATTTCAACAAAAAAACCAAAATACAGGCTTACATAAATGGTTACGAGATTACTAATGCTACAAAGAAAGCAATACAGCAAACACCAAGAATGCAAGGGCAATATTCTGCGGCAAAGCTAAGTTATAATACTAGTGGTGTTAGTTTGTCAGAATATAACCCAGTAAATTTGCTTTTTGATATACAGGCATACATGGTAGGTTTAAATGCTGGAACTGGTAACGCACCGATTGAGTCTGGTAACTTAGTTAAGTCTATCAATCTAAGAGAGTTTAGAACAGATGATCCAGAAGGACTTGTCACTGGAAGTATAACTGTAGGATCAAGCGAGGGTAACAATGGTGATATTGCAGATTTAGCACCTTATTGGTGGAAAACTACTTATGCTGGTGCATTTTATGATCTTCGTAAATTTGGAATTAACAATAACAGCCAGTGGATAAGTGCCTCAAAGCCTTACTGGTGGGGCAATGCAGTTTTGCAAGGTATCAAAAAAAGTTTACCTAAACGATTAGAAATAGCTACAAAACACTTTGATGGCTGGAATTATCAGTTCAGACCTCAATCAGCTTTATCTGTAAAATATCTACAACCTAAAATACCTACTGGTGGTTATAGAGGATCTTTTGAATTATCTGCCAGAAATGTTACAAGTGAAGACTATGCTTTATTACAAGGTATGGGATATGAAGCAGGAGTATAAATTATGACACAAGGTATAGAAGTTGCAAATATGCCACCTGATCCAGAAATAATATTTCGTCAGTGGCTATTAGATCAATCATCAGTTACAGCAATTGTAGGAACTAGAGTAGCAACAAGGTTGCCGTCAGAACCCACACTTCCTTTTGTTGTTATTACAGCCTTAGGTAATGTTCCAACAAATCCAGGATCTCAGGTAGCTTTAAACGATGCAGATATAACAATTGATTGTTTTGCAGGTCGCTGGGGTGCAGATGGTTCTAAAGCTGAGCCAGATTATGCAACATCATCAAACTTAGCGCAAACAATATATCAAGCATTATTTAAAGTAGGCAGTTCATATGTCACAACAACTGGTGGTACTAAAGCAAAAATATATGGATTTGAAGTTACTAATGCACCAGTAAGAATAGAAGAGTCAGAAGTTTTAGTAGCTAATTTTAATGTCGGTGTCACTATGACATACCGATACTCCGAATAACACTAATCTGCATAATAATCCTCTAATATTATCTCAGAGGTAAATTATGGCCAATAAGAAAATTAAAGTTAAAGTTAATCCGATCTATCCTAGCGATGCAATCGGTGATGCCGAAACAGGCATAACATTTACTAAGAATAAATGGGAAGAAGTTAGTCAAACTAATTGGAAAAGACTTAAAGACTCAAAAGGTCGTTTGTGGAAAGATCTAAGCATACCTAGATTTATCACAGAAGATCAACATTGGGAAGTCCAACCAGTTATTGAATCCGAAATTACAATAGACAATATTGTAGATGAGGTTGTTGAAAAGCCTGACAGTTCTGATGAGTGGTATGCCTCAGAGGAAGAATAAAGATATGTTTGCAAACATATTAAGTATAAGTAACAAGAGTAGAAGGGTATTGTATGTCAACAACATCATATAATACATCAGGATCTATATCTGATGTTCTAATCGGTACTGGCGTTCTTTATGTCGCCAATGTAGGAACAGCTTTCCCAGAGGAAGATAGTACTACAGCAACCGAGTGGGCAGATGTCAGCTCAAGCTGGTCAGATGTAGGATATTCCGAAGATGGATGGACCTTAGAATACGATAAGTCTTTTGAGGACATCATGGTTGCAGAAGAGATTGATCCTATTAAATCAGTCAAAACTGCACAAGAGATCAGAATTACTGGTACACTCGCACAAGCTAGTTTGTCTAACTTACAAACAGCTTTTGGTGGAGGTACATTAACTGAAGATGATACAACTAATTATTCATCAGGTTATGATACCTTAGTCCCACCAGCTACAACTGGATATGGCGAAAAGTCATTATTGTTAATAACTGAAGGACCTTCAGGAAACATAAGACATTTCCAAATACCTAGAGCAGTTAATGTAGGTGCATTTTCTATGGCTCACCAAAAAGCACCTCAAAAAGTGCTTATTGCTGTTGAGTTCAAGATATTAGTACCAAGTTCTACAGCTCAATCTGTCGGAACAACTGATGGAAAAGAAAATCTATTTAGAATAGTAGAAAATACTAATGGCTCAACTGAAGGAGTCGTAAACTAAATTAACTCATAACGATTGGAGGAATAATGAGTAAGCGTTTTAAAGATTTTAGTGCTGCGAAAGAAGGACTAAATACCGAACCTATAGAGGTTAAGGTAGGAGAAGAAAGTTTTACTTTCCCACCCTTTCTGACAGCCGAGACTATACTGACACAGTTAACTTGGCTAGAAGAAGATGGTTCTATCGCGGCACCAAATCTTCCGAAGTGGTTTATAGCAATTATGGGTGAAGATAACTTCACAAAGATTGCTGCAAAGGTAGATCTACCTACACTTCAAGAAATATCACAATATCTAATGACTGAATATGGTATGCAACCAGAAGATCTTAATGCAGTCGTTCCTGAAGAGGACGAGGGTGATACCCCAAAATAAGTTACTCGACTGAGGATATAATTAATGATTGGTCATCAGTCGAATCCGACTTTAACAAAATCTATAACATTTTAGAACCTTTGGAATTAGAATGGCGTAAATTTTGGCGATTGTTAGGTACAATACCTATAGACCAGTCTTTATTCTTTGGACCGCAATATAACGCCATTGTTAATGGTGAAGATCCAAAGGAAGCGTTATCCGATGAACCACCAAAAAACTGGTATAAGGAAGAGTTAGATAAACGCAGAAATAGATCAGGTCGTCAAAGACAGGCAACAAGTATAGATGAAATGATCTCGGATCAGAAAAGAATAGGTAAGGAAGATGCCTCCAGTACAAGCTAAAGTCGGATTTTTAAAACTCATCATAGGTGCAACTCCTGTTGCCGAAGGATTACAAGCTGACCTAGCAAAAAGTGGTAAGGCTATGTCCGAAGCCACAAAAAGAATGCAGGCTGTTCAGTATTCTATGATCACAGGTGCTATGGTCGGTATTGCTGCTGTAACATTTGAGTTAGTAAAAGCCATACAGGCTAGCGCAGCATTCGAGTCAGCTTTCGCAGGTATCAGAAAAACAGTAGAAGCAAGCGATAAAGAATTTAAAGATTTAGCACAAAATATCCTGCGTATGTCAACGGCTATACCTGTTTCTGCTCAGGAATTATCTAGAATTGGTGAACTTGGTGGTCAGTTAGGTATTGCAGTTCAAAACTTACCAGAATTTATTGCCACAGTTTCTACTCTTGCAACAACTACTAACTTAACTGTAGATAATGCAGCTCTTGGTTTAGCTAGGCTCGATGCTATTGCACAAACTAATGGTGAAACCTTTTCCAATTTAGCTTCAACAATCGTAGATTTAGGAAACAACTTCGCAGCTACAGAGTCAGAAATTATGACTACAGTTTTGCGTATTGCACAGGCAGCAGCTCAGGTTGGTGCTACTACACAAGATGCACTTGCTTTTGCTACGGCACTTCAGGCAATTGGTGTTCCTGCTCAGGCTGGTGGTACTGCTGTAGCTCGTGTATTTCAAAGTATCCAATCAGCAATAATCCAAGCTGGTGACGAAGCTGATATGTTCTCAAAAGTAGCTGCAAGATCAGGCAAAGTTTCAGCAGAAGGATTTGCACAAATGTTCGGTGATGATCCTGCTATGGCAGCTGCGGCGTTTATAGAAGGTCTTGCCGAAATGAACAAATCTGGTGAAGATACTATGACTGTTCTAGAAAAACTGGGACTATCTCAAAGAAGAACAACTCTAGCAATTCTAGGTTTAGCTGAGGCAGGTGATCTTCTACCTAGAGTTTTAGAGACAGGTAGAACAGCATTTGAGGAAAATACAGCAGCAACGGATGAGGCTATAAAGAGATATACGACTCTAGAGGCACAATTACAAATTACTAAAAACGCTTTCAACGAATTACAAGTTTCTCTAGGAGATCAGTTAATGCCTGTTGCAAAAGGTTTTAATGATGTAATACAAGAAACAATTTTAGGTTTTAGAGAATTTAATTTATTATTACCAACTTTGATTGGACTGACTACTAGCTTTTCACTAGTTATATTAAGAGCTTTAAATATTTTAATGCCAATCACAAAAAGAGTTAAACAGTTTGGATTTGCTCTACGACTAGCTCTTACAGGACCAGTGGGTTGGATCGCTGCAATCGTAGCTGCTTTATCTATTTTTGCTGTCAAAATGATGAATGCAAGAGGTGAAGCTGAACAATTACAAAGAACACTTGAAGCCTTTGCACAAGATGGTGAAGTCACAAAAAATACAATAAAAGCTCTTACTGAAGTTACAAATGAATATGCCAACGCACTTAACCGATTACAAGAGGAAGATAGAAGAGAAGTACGAGGAAGTATCATTGAGGGACTCGCAGGAACACCTGCTGAAAGATCAGCATATTTAAATGATCTAGATACGACTATCGAAAAAAATAAAGATCTTATAGATGTTGCTGATGATCTTCTTACACATGGTATGGGTGCTGATCTTAGAAAAAATGTGCAAAATGGAACAATCAAGACTTTTGAAGAGTTCCAAGAATTTGCTCAGAGATATTCAGGTTATTTATCTACCATAAACCAGCAAACAGATGAACAAATGGAATTAATGTTTCAGGCTTTCCAAACAGATGATTATAGAAAATATTTGAATGATGCTGAAAATGGTTTAAAAGAACAAAATAGATTATTAGAAATAGAGTTAGAGATAGCTAGAGAAATTAATACAGCAACTACTGAATATGAACAAGCAAGAGATCAGAAGATCAGAGATGATGCTATGGAAGCTCTTGGTATCACAAGATTGGCTGAGAAAAGAACAAGACACCGAGAAGAACAAGAAAGAGAAATTGAAAATTATATAAAGAAAAATAAAAAAATGTCTGATACTGAAAAAGCACTTCAGGCAGAAAAAGAAGCAATACTTCAACTAGATACTGTCTATTCAACTGTTACAGATAATATGAAAAAATCTACAGACTCTTTTGTACAGAGTTTTGAAGCATTACCAGATGTAACAATTAAGACAGCAGAGGAGATGGCAAAAAACTTTGCAGAAAGATTAGCTCTCGCAGAAATTTTTGAATCACAAATGAAACAATTAGAATTTGCAGGGCTGGATGATCTAGGTTTATTTGCTTCTACTTTAGGACCAGAGTTTGCACCACAGTTACAAGAATTACTTAATAATCCAGAAATAGCAAGAGCTATTGAAGCTGGTTTAGAGGGACAAAGAATTACTGCTAGTGAAAAATTAAAAGAAAATACCGAGAAAGTTAGAGCTACTTATGGTGAAGAGTTTGAATTATTAGGTAAAGATATTGGTGGTAACTTAATGATCGGTGCAGTTCTTGGTTTAGAGGGTGAAGAACAAATATACTATGACGCTATTGATCGTATAATATCTGAGGGTATAGTGGTCGCAAACGATGCTGCTGGTAACTCATCACCATCTCGTAAAACAGCAAGAATATCTAAATTCATGATGTTAGGTTTTGTAAAAGGTATCAAAGATAACTACCCAGCATTAGAAACAGAATTTAAAGATACAATGATTGATCTTGTAAATATAGCTGAGCAAAGTGTTACTGATGCTATGAGCAGGATCCAAACTGTTTTTGGTAGTCAATTTAGCTTATTTGGATCGCAAAAAAGTTTATTAAGCGAAGAGCAAAAGTATAACGATCTTCTTATAGAAAGAGATAAACTACTTCAAGGTAATAGTGCTAGACAGGTACTAGCTATTAGAGAAGCACAAGACAAAGTAGATTTTCTTAGAATTGCTTACGCTGAGGGAACAATTAGTGCTGAGGAATTAGCTGTTGCTGAAGAGGAGCTAGCTGAGGCACAGAATGCTAGACAAACACAACTTAATAATGTAAATAAACAAATAGAAGATTCACAAATATCTCAAGCTGAAAGTATGATGAGTTTGGCCAATCAGGCTTTCCAAATACTACAGCTTGGACCAGAGGGTATAAATCAATTTAAGAAAATTGCTGAAGTTTTAGGTATCGATAGTGGTTTGATTGAAACTGTTACTGGTAAAACAGAACAGTTGGCTAACACTATAGGAAAAGATTTTGCAGGTGTTATTAATGATTTTGGACAAGATTACTTCAACTTAAATATGAAAATGGAACAAGAAGAAATAACTATTAAAGCTGATGCCTCACAAGCAAACAATGCACTTAGTAATTTTATAAATAATTATGTTGCTGCTCAAAACTTTGCAAGTGAAAACCCAATTGTTTTAGCAGCTGCAAAAGCAGGAATACCTATGGGTGCAGGTGGTATGCGTATGTATGCTGGTGGTGGTCGTATTCCGATGTTTGCTAATGGTGGAACATTAAGAAGTGGTTTAGGTCTAGTAGGTGAGTACGGACCAGAAATGGTGCGAGCAATACCTGGTGGTGGTGTTGATATAACGCCAATAGGTAATCATGGTAGAAGTACAATTTCCATATCTAATCTAAATGTAAATGTTGTTGGTGTACCATCTGATCCGTCACAAGCAAGAAAAGCCGCAATAGAAATAAGAAAAGCATTACACAAGCTAGATCGTGAAGGATTAATAGGAACAGGTATAAGAGGTAGATAATGAAAGATGACTTTGTACTTCCAGATAATATGTTTACAGATAATCCTGTATTCGTAGATACTTCAAAAGATTTTGAAGCAGATGATTGTGGGGACTCATGCAAGATATAATTTATTCACACGCTAACTTTCATCAACAACACAAAGCTACTCACGATAATGAATATGTTGAATGGGAAGAAGAGTAATGATAGACAACAAAGATAAAGAAGTTTTAAAACCATGTAAATCAGATTTTAAATGTGGTAATTATTTTTATGGACCTAAATATAAGTATTGTGAACAATGTAGAGCAAAGGATATGTGCTAATGGCTAATACAGTAACAATAGGAAGATTAAGTTTTACATCACCAGCTACTTTAAGTGATAGTAAGAGTGGTACTAGTCATGAGTTTACTATTACTGGTAAGTTTGTGACAGAAACATTGGCAGAAGTAAAATATCTTAGAGATGAGTTATTAGCAAAAGCTAATGGTTACTATATAGTTCCTTTCACTTGGGAGGGTGATGATACTGTGTCTGGTTATGTAAAAGTAACAAGTGCCTCTGTAAATACACAAAGAGTAAATATTGGTGGTTACGATTATTCAATTTCTATGGAATTTTTAGGGAACATAGGTGAAGTAGAATTAGAAAGTCAATTCTCAGGTGCTTTACTAGAAAATGATCACTCTATAACTTCTACAACTAAACAGTTTTATGCACCACCAACAAATCACTACAGTCATGATCATAGTAACGAGCCAACAAGTTTTGAAAGAGTAGGGGAAGATGGATCTATTTATGCAAAATTCGGATCTTCTGTTAGATCTAACAATGCAAAATTTTTAGTAGATCCGAGTGATTTTTATAAAAATGCTTGTGAAATCTATACAAAAGATAGTTCTGATACAGAAAGGCTACGATGTGGTTTAGAAACACCAAATTTTCCGACATCGGTAAAGTTGCAAAATGGTTTAGTTCAAATGACATTTGATAACACAACTACACAATCTAGGTTTAATTTAAGAGCTTATGATGGTGATGGTTACAAATCATTAAAACAAATAGCCGTATCAAGAGGTTCTAGTGAAGTCGAATGGCAAGGTTGGAGATCAATTCAAATACTTAAAAATGAACCAGAAGTAGCAACTATTAGATTAACAAGTTATTATGACGCTACTACAAAAGATCAAAGACTTACTTTTGATGTCACCCTTCGTAGAGGTGCTAGACACTTTTCAATTGTTGCTACACAGTGGTCAACAGGTAAATTAAATTTAAAAACAACCTCTACATTACCTTTTACTGATAACACGAGTTATGCAGTAATGACTAACGATGACGCTGATGGGAATCAATTGGTTATGGGTTCTCCTCAAAACTTTGATGTCGATACTACAAGTGGTGGGATAAGTACAACATCGAATACAGCTACAATGAAAGCATTTGTTGGATATGTATTCAATGGCTCCTCTGCAACTTCTTACGATACTGCTGACAGTATTAGAGATCAATATTTAGATAATATTTATGAAGTTGTGAGGATCGTTAAGTCATGAGCGTAACAGAAAAATTAATGGCTCAAGGGCAGTTCAGCCTTGCCTTAAATAAACAGGACACACCAAATTCTATAATTAACAGTATTGACGCATGGGGACATATCGTAATTGTTAAGGGAGATCTAAATGTGCAAGAGTTTTCTGACAGCACACTTTTAAGTGCCGCAAGATATGTAGGCATTGTAGAGTCTCTAGAGCTTGGTATGGAAAACGATGTACAAATTATGGGTACAGGTCTAGTCTCGTATCTTGGTGATGGCGATACTAGAGGTATGCCTATAGCTACAAGTGGTGGTCCATCAGGAGTAAGAAGTTATAAGAACAAAACTTTAGAACAAACATTAGATAGCACAGGATCTCCAAAAGGTATTTTAAGAGCAGAAGATGGATCATTTGGTCCCATCAGAAAAGGGACGATAACAGAACCTACTGGTTCAAATACAACTTATACAGGAAAACATTACACAGAGTCAGTTTTAAAAGCACTCAAGTTTATTTGTTCTGATCTGAATGTTGAATTTAAAGTAAGCACTACAGGTTTATTAGATGCAGGACCATCAGCGTCTTTGTTTGCTGGTCATGATACTGATCCAACTGCGATCATAGTTCGTGGTGCAAATGGTCAAGATCCAAACATAACTGGTATAAATACCACTAGCTTAGTTGCTCAATATGACGCTTCAGAGTTTGTAAGTCGTGTTGAATTGATTGCAAGCAAGCATGGTGCTGAGGCAAACATAGGATCTGCAACTGCAAGTTCTATTCCGTATAAAGATTTGTTTGGTGAGAGTCTATTTAGAGCGCAATATGTTTCTGATCCTCAGACAGAGGGAACTAAGAAAAATGAAAGAGCGCAAGAATATCTTTTAGAACTTAACGAGGTAAAAAAACAATTGAATGTTTCTCTAGAGGAATATGATATAGCAGGAGACTTTACTGTAGGTGATAAAATATTTATTTTTGATCCTGATATAGGTTTTGTCGATACTGAGGCAGATAGAGTTAGCGATGGTAGATCTTCTCTATTTGAAACTGTTTATCAAGGTCAAGTATTAAATCCAACTAAGATCCGAGTATTAGGTATCACTTGGCCGATACAAAATGGTTATGGTGTTTTTTATAGAGATAAAGATGGTAATTATTTAGAACTTACAGACTATTGTATTTTTGAAACTTCAGATGTTCAATTAGAGATAGGTGATGTTGCACCGACAATTAAAGAAAGTTTGGGGTTTAGTGGTCATACTGTAGATCTTGTAGGTAGTCCAGATAAATCTATACCTGATACACCATCAGGATTAACTACTGTAGCAGGTACTTACTCAGATGGTAATGGTATATCAAAAGGTTTTGTAAAGCTGAGTTGGACTGAACCTCTTAATACAGATGGAACATCTATAACTGACGGATCCTTTTATCGTGTCAGGTGGCGAGTAGTTCAAGATACAGATGGCAACAATATTATTGACGAAAACGATACACAAGTTACAGAATTTAACTATTCAACAGTACAGTTTGATACAAGAGAATTTATTATTTATGATTTGTCACCAAACACTTATTATTCTGTAGGTGTTCAAGCAGTAGATATCACTGGTTTTGATAGTGACTTTGCCTCAATATCATCAGTACAAACTCCTGCTGATGGTGGAGCACCCAATAAACCTGATGGTTTTGCAACAATAGCCTCTAATCCATTAAGAGTTCAGTTTATACATAACTTAGGTCAAGCAAAAGATAGTAATGGTAATGCAGTCAGTCCAGTTGTAAATTTCACATTAGCTAAGGATCTTAGTCATCTAAACATATATGCCTCAACAACAAGTGGTTTTGATCTCCAATATAATTCAACTACTAACAAAGTTACACAGACAGGTTTTAAAATTGGTCAAATAGTTGCAACTTCAGCTCATATACAAAATGGAATTGCTGCTGTTGGCTATATAGATCTTGACAATGCAGATACTCATTATTTTAGAGTGACAGCAGTTGATAGTTCTGGTAATGAGTCTGAGCCTAGTAACGAGCAAACTGGTAATGCTGATCTTGTGAACTCAGCTAATATTGCAAACTTAGCTGTTACAAATGCTCTTATTGCTAATGCAGCAATTACAGATCTAAAAGTCGCAGATGTTTCAGCAGGTAAAGTTACAGCAGGTACAATAGCAGGTCAAACAATTATCCTTAACACTAGTGGTGATACTGGCAATGACTCTATTATAAAATCATCTAACTACTCAACAGGATCAGCTGGTTGGGCTATAACTTCAGATGGAACAGCAGAGTTTCAAAATGCAACTATTAGAGGATCTTTAAATGCTAGTGATATTACAGCAGGTACTTTGTCATCTGATAGACTCGATACTAATTTTATAGCTGTAGGTGGCGCTGCAACGGATGTAAACGATGGATCAACAACTATTGATGGTGGCAACATTACAACAAACAGTATTACTGCAAACCAATTGAATTTTACACCTTTTGAAAATGGTGACGCAATAACAGATGGAACTATTGCAGGTATAACAATAAATAGTACTGAAATACAAAGTACAGGATTTAATAGTTCTAGTGGTTTTCAAATAAGTTCTAATGGTAATGCAATATTTAGAGATGTAACTATTAGAGGTACTCTGGAAGGGACATCACTCACAGATAACTTTACTTTAGATGGTGGAACAATAAGAACAGCTTCATCAGGATCAAGAGTTGAAATAAAAGAAACATCAAGTGTTGGTATGATCAATTTCTATGATAGTTCTGATGAACTAACAATGTCAATGCAAGCATCAACTGATGAATTTCAAATGGTTGGTGGTTTAGATGATAATGTCAAACTAAGCACAGTCTTAGGTAAGGCACTAGAACTTAATGCAGGAACTATAAAACTTAATGCTTATGGTAACGCCTCAGGTGGTCCAATAAATCTAGGTACACCAGGAACTAATAATATTGCACAAGTCGATGTAAAAATAGGTATAGCAACTAACAATGGAAACTACGATTATGGTACATCAGGTCAAGTGTTACAAAGTAACTCTACAGGAGTATCTTGGGAAACTGTTGCAGGACATAATCACACAGGTATAACTTTCCCTAACTCAGGAACAGTATTATCTGATAATACTCACAGTCACAACACAGATTTTTCAAATTTCTTAACATCAACAGATTTAAATACTCACGCAAATGCTAATAATCCACATGATAACTATTTAAGTGAATCAGATCACAATGAAAATAACACTGCTCACTCTAATTTCATAAGCAATGCTGATTTGTCTAACTATGTAACAAATAGTAATACAAACTTTTTAAGTGCAGTCGGTCACACAGCTATGGCAGCAGGAAACGCAGGTGTAGCTCATGGGTTGACTTTAGGAGATATTTTAACTAACAGTAATCACTCACATGGAAATACTCATAATCACTCAGGTACAGTCTTAACAACATCTGGTGCTGACAATCTTTATTCAACTCCACACAATCACCCTTATGGTACAGGTAATGGAAATGGTAACGGAAATGGTAACTCTAATTTAACAAATGCAAATGTTGACACTTCACATGGATCTCATGGATCTCATAATCACTCAGGTACAGTTCTAACTACTTCTGGTGCTGATAACCTTTACGCAACTCCTCATAATAGCCACAGTCATAACCATAGTTCTTATGTAACAAATAGTACTTATAGCAATCACTTAAATAACCTTCACTTTTCTGACTCAAGGTTAAAGACAAATATTGTAGATACTTCTTTTGGTCTTTCTTACATAAACTCATTAAGACCTGTTGACTATGAATATACTTCAGATACTCTTGATTCTTACTTTAGTGATGAAAATGCACCTTTTTTAAGAGACATGTATGCAGGAGTTAAACATGGTTTTATCGCACAAGAAGTAAGAACTTCTACTTTTGATAATCACTCCTCTAACACTGCTTTCGGTGGACTTGGGTATAAAGCTGAATCAGAACAAGACAATTTTGAAGACATACAAACAGTTGATCTAGAACAATTTATAGGTCCTGTTATTAAATCAATACAAGAACTATCTGCTAAGATAGAATTGTTAACAGCCAGAGTTGAAGAACTCGAAGGAGAATAATGACACACGAATATAAAATAGTTGATCCAACAGTGACCGAAAGCACAGAAGAAAAGTTGGACAAACTTTATATACAAATTCATGCACTAGAAAAACATCACTTAGTTTTAGATGCAATTGAATCACCAAGTGAAGAAGAGACAGATGAAATTGAGGCTATTGAATCTCAATTGACTGCACTTATTGGTGAATATGAAGATCTAGGAGGAAACTTCGATTGAAGTTTTCTTTGGGGGGAAAACAATTCATAGAGTTTAAGACCGATGTCGTAGGTCTTGAATCTATTTCACCTGTAAAAAAATCTAATTCCTTTATACCAAGTTGGTTTAAAGATATGGATGATTACATTATAAGACAACCAAATCCATCTGGACTTCCGAATGCTTTTGGTAAAACAAAAGAAACTGCTAAAAAACACAGTGGTGGAACTGTAAAAAGATGTCCTGCAATAATAGACTTAATAACTGAGGGCTTTGTAATCCCTATGTGGTGCGATTTTTTAATTCAGAGAAATGATGCACTTCTTGAGTGGGATAATAAAAATTTTCCGTATGGTATTGAATTTCACAGCAAAGAACAAATAAGTCACTGGAAACTTAAAAAAACAGATTTTCCTGAGGGTGTTAAGTTTGTTAATCCGTGGCGTATATACACACCACCAGGTTATTCAGTTTTATTTATAGCACCATTTTATGAATTTGAAAAAAGATTTACTGTTCTACCTGGTATCGTAGAAACAGATACATATCATCATATAAATTTTCCAAGCATAGTGCATACAAATAAAGATCTAATAATAGATAGAGGTACGCCATTTATTCAAGTCATTCCATTTAAAAGAGATGATTATGACTTTGATGTTGGACAAATGTCTGAAAAGCAAAAAAGTCAAGATACTGGGCATAAAAATGATTTAAACAGTAAGTTTAAAAATGCTTACAGATCAATTACCCAAAGACAAAAAAATATCAAGTAACCTATAAGTATCTAAAAGGTATTTATGGCAGAATCTTACGAATTTAATGTATTTAATGACAGGATGAAAAGGCAATATTTATTAGATAATATATTGCAAGGTGAAATACAAATATTTGCTACTTTACTAACACCTGTCGCTGAAAATCACCCTGATTATGCTGAATGGAAATATGGTTTAGATCAAATGACTGAGAGTATCAGTAATTTGAAAAAGGTATATGAAAAACTGGGAGGCACCTACGATCTAGGAGATATTAAGAATGTCGTTAACAACACATAGTAGAAATACACTTGAAATAGCTAATCTTTCAACACAAGACGACTTTTTTGATAATGATGATACTGGTGAGGGTTATACTTTATCTAACGCAACTGTCCAAATAGTTTCTTTAAATGATAATTTATATTTAGATGGTAAAACAGTAGTATCTGATGGTAATTTATCTATAGGAACTTCTGCCTCTAATACATATCTAGTCCTTGGATCTGCCAGTACACCAGCTTTAAAAATCGACAGCTCGCAAAGATTAGATATTCTATCTGCAAAACTTCGCATAAATGGATCGGATGGAACATCAGGACAAGTCTTAACAACAGATGGCTTAGGTAATATATCTTGGTCAACTGTAGATAATACTCAATATGCTATTGCTGGAATACAAGTAAATGGATCGACAACTATTACTGCTGGATCTACAAGTGAAAACATAGAAATAGAAGCTGGATCTGGAATTGGCGTAACTACTGATCCAACTGCTACACCGAAAAAGATCACAATATCTAATACAAATACTGCTGCCAATGCCTTTTCTACTTTTGCAGTTGGCTCTGGATCTGGTTCTGCTAGTGGATCTGATCTTCTTGCTGATAGTGAAACGGATACATTAACCTTTGTTGCAGGATCAGGAATTACTTTAACTGCTGATGCTAATAGTGATCAGATAACAATTGACTCAACGAGTAGTGGATCAGGATCACAAGATATATTTAAAAATGTTTCTGCACCCAATCAAAGTACAATTACAGCAAGCAGCACTACGGATACTTTATCTTTAGATACTGTAGAGCCAAGTGTTACAAGGACTGAGCGTAAAGGTAAATTAGATATTGTCACAGATACTAGTCAAAGATCTATAACTCTAAAGGCAAATATACCGATAACTCATAGTCATAGTGGTAAAATGCCATTAGTGCTTAGTGGAGGATCTACTAGTGGAGTTCCTTTAAAAAATCACTTTATACCAGTAACTACGACTGCTTCGGTAAATGGTGGTGGTAGCACAGTTGCTATGAGTACGAGAGCTGTTGAAGTATTACAAACAGATGGTTCAACTTTATCAAGAATAGTAATGCCTCCCACTTCAGATGGTAAATCGTTAGTCCTTACTACGACCTCATCAGATGGCACTACACAGACACAAGACATAAACATGGGTGAATAATGGCAGAAAAAGATCCGATAAGGCTGAATTTAGACGGAGATGGTAATCCTGATGGTTTTGCTGAATTTCAATCAGCAGATTTTATAGGTTTAACCGATGGTGGAACTGGTGGATCTTATAGTTCACTAGCAGATTTAAGAATAGGTTTAGGTTTACAAATTGGCTCTAATGTCCAAGCCTATGACGCAGATTTATCAACATTAGCAAATATAACTCATTCAGATGGCGTATTTATTGTATCAGATGGAAGTCAATGGGTTTCAGAGTCAGGTGCAACAGCAAGAACAAGTTTAGGTTTAGGAACAGGTGACAGTCCAACATTTACAGGATTAACAACCAGTGGTTCTGTAACTATACAAGGCAACCTTGATGTTCAAGGTGAATTTCTTAATACTACGGCAGAAGTAATAGTTGTTGATGACGCTTTTGTAAAACTGAATACAGGAAATAGCGAAGTTGATGCTGGATTAATTATTGAAACATCAGATACCGATGACGCAAGATTATTTTATGATGTATCGACAAATCGTTGGGTTTTGGGTGAAAATCAATCTTATGACGAGATTTTGACACAAACCTCAACTGATACTATAACTAACAAATCAATTGATGGTGGATCTAACACTCTTACTAATATTCCTAACACTGCATTTAGTAATAGTTCTATAACAGTCACAGACGGATCTAACTCAACGGATATATCGTTAGGTGGAACAATAACATTTACTGGTGGTACAGGTCTTACTTTAACTGAAGGATCAGGAACAGTTACAGGATCCGTGGATTTTACCGAATTTGATACAGATAGTATTACTGAGGGAAGCACCAATGTTTACTATACCAATGCTCGTGCAGATGCAAGAATAGCTTTAGCCAATATTGAAGATCTTGCAAATGTAGGATTTTCTGGTCTAGCAAATGGTGATGTAATTAGATATAATGGATCCTCATGGATTAATGATCCAATAGATTTAGCTACAGATACAGTTGGCGATTTCGTACAAAATTTAGTTGCTGGTACAGGTATAAGTGTCAGCACGACTAGTGGAGAGTCACAAACCCCTACTGTCGCAGTTACAATGTCGTCATTTGATACCGATGATTTAACAGAAGGATCTTCAAACCTCTACTATACGGATGCAAGATCTAATAGTGCTTTTGATACTCGACTAGCTACAAAAGATACTGACGATCTATCAGAGGGATCTACTAATCTTTACTATACAGATACACGAGTTGGAACATATTTAACTTCTAACAGTTATGCAACTCAAACTTATGTAGATAGTGCTGTAGCTACAGAAAACGAAATCAGCGAAATGAATGATGTCACGCTGACATCTTTAGCTGCAAATCAGGTATTAAGATACAGTGGTTCAGCTTGGTTAAATGTCACACTAGATACAGATGACATTGGGGAAGGTTCAACTAATCTATATTATACTGACGCAAGATTTGATACAAGATTGGCAACTAAGGACACAGCTGATCTAACAGAGGGAACTAATCTTTATTACACAACTGCTAGATTTGATACAGCTTTTACAGGTAAATCTACATCTGATTTAACAGAGGGTACAAACCTCTACTACACAACAGCAAGATTTGATACAAGATTAGGAACTAAAGATACCGATGATTTGTCAGAGGGATCTACTAACTTATACTTTACAAACGCTAGAGCCAGAGGTTCTTTATCGGTTACTGATGCTGGTGGGGATGGATCGCTAAGTTACGATAACACAACAGGAGTGTTTACTTACACAGGTCCATCAGCATCGGAAGTTAGAGCGCATTTCACTGCTGGAACTGGTATAGGAATATCCTCTGGTGAGATATCAATAGGTCAGTCTGTTGGCACTACTGATAATGTACAATTTAATAATATACAAGTTGATGGCACTTTAACATCTGATGACATTACATCTACAAACATAAGTATTGATGGTAATGCAACTATTTCAGGAGACTTGACTGTAAGTGGTTCGACTACAACTGTTGATAGTACAACTGTTACTGTAAATGATCCGTTATTCAAGTATGCAGATGAAAACTCAGGTAATACAGTAGATATAGGTTGGTATGGCGAATACATACAGTCATCGACAACAAAATATGCAGGTATGGTTTGGGATGCTAGTCAGTCTGATAAATTTAGATTATTTCATGGTTCACAAACAGAGCCTACTACATCAGTCGATACAAGTGCTACTGGTTTTTCAACTGGAACATTAATCGCTAATTTACAAGGCGATGTTACAGGAACAGTTTCAGATATATCTAATCATGATACAGATAGTCTTAGTGAGGGTAGCTCAAATCTTTACTACACAACTACAAGAGCTAATACAGATTTTGATACAAAATTGGCAGCAGCAGATACAGGTGATTTGTCTGAGGGAACTAATCTCTATTACACCACAGCAAGATTCGACAGTGCTTTGTCAGGTAAAACAACAAGCGACTTAGCCGAAGGTACAAATCTTTATTTCACTAATGAAAGAGTTGACGATCAAGTTGATAGTTTATTAACAGCAGGATCAAATATAACTTTGTCATATGACGATAGTGCAGGAACACTTACTATTTCGGCAACAGAAGATGATCTATCAAACAATGATACAGATGATTTGTCTGAAGGTTCTACAAATCTTTATTTTACAAACGAAAGAGCTCAAGACGCATTAGGCACAGCTTTAACTATGGGAACTCAAACTCTCATAACTGTTACCTATGATGACACTAATAATAATTATGATTTTGTAGTAGACAATGACTTATCTAATTATGATAATTCAACTTCTGCATTTACAACTTTGGCCAGCTTTAGTGGTGGTACAAATATCAGCTTTAGTTCAGGAACAATTGCATTTGATAATACTTCAGATCTTGATATGGGTGGTAGAAGAGTCCTTTTTGGCAATGTGTATTCAGCAGAAGGTGATCTACCAAGTGCTTCAACTTATCATGGTATGTTTGCTCATGTTCATGGAACTGGTAGAGCTTATTATGCACATGCAGGAAACTGGGTAGATTTAATTGGAGCAAATGAAATAGGATCAGGGCTTACTTATTCTTCAGGATCACTTACAGCAGATTTTACACCAACCAGTACTGATACACTTACAAACAAAACAATTAATTTTGAAAACAATACTGCAATAGTCGAATTTGCTGTTACAGTTTCAAACTCTGGATCTGGTAATAAATATTATCTAGATGGTGAAGAGGCTGCAAGTGTACAATTAGTACCAGGTATAACTTATAGATTCGATTTATCAGATTCATCTACAGGTTCACATCCATTCTTACTATCTACAACAAAGGATGGTTCTCATAACAGTGGATCATCATATACTACTGGTGTAACTACGAATGGATCTCAAGGATCTTCTGGTGCATATTTACAAATTACTATAAACGCTGCAACATCAGACACTCTATATTATTACTGTTCAGCTCACTCTGGTATGGGTGGAGATGCAGTTGTATCAATAGCTGGATCTAGTTTATCTGCTAGTGATACAGACGATTTGACCGAAGGTAGCTCTAACCTTTACTACACAGACGCAAGGGCTAGAGGTGCAGTTTCGGTAACTGATAGTGGTGGTGATGGATCATTATCTTACAACAGTGGATCTGGCGTATTTACATATACAGGTCCTAGCGCTAGCGAGACAAGAGCGCACTTCAGCGCAGGAACAGGTGTTACTTTATCATCTGGAGAAATAAGCATAGGTCAGGCTGTAGGCACTACAAGTGATGTAACTTTTAATGATCTAGTTGTATCAGGAGATTTAACTGTAAGTGGTACTACTACAACTTTAAATACCGAAACATTAACAGTTGATGACAACATAATTGTATTAAATAACAATGTCACAGGTTCACCTACAGAAAATGCAGGTATTGAAATAGAGCGTGGTAGTTCTACTAATAAAACTCTTATCTGGAATGAAACTGATGACAAATGGACTGTTGGATCAGAAAGATTCGATGCAGGAAGTATATACTCAACATTTACAGGAAACTTAACAGGTGATGTAACAGGAACAGTTTCCTCAATAGCTAATCATGATACTGATAGTTTGTCAGAAGGATCTTCAAATCTTTACTTTACTGATGAAAGAGTAGATGACAGGGTAAATGCTTTACTTACAGAGGGAACTAATGTATCACTTACTTATGATGACACTGCTAATACATTAACAATTACCTCTACAGATACAAATACACAACTTACACAAGAACAAGTAGAAGATTATGTAGCAGGAGTTGTAACTGCTGGTACAGATATATCCGTCACTTATGATGACTCAGCAGGAACATTAACAATTGCTAATACTGCCGCTTTAAGTTCTGAACAAGTTCAAGATATAACAGGCGCACAGATTGTCACAAATGGATCACATACAGGTATATCTTTTGCTTATGATGACGCAAACGATGGTGCTATTGACGCAACTGTATCTTTATCAGGATTCAGTACTAGTGATCTATCTGAAGGAACAAACTTATATTTCACAAATGCAAGAGCTGATGCAAGGATAGCAGCAGCAACTACTGATGACCTAACAGAAGGTAGCACTAATCTGTACTTTACAAATGCTAGAGCAGACGCAAGGATTACTGCGGCAGATCTAAATGATCTTAGTGATGTATTATTCAGCGATCCAACATCAAGCGATGACGCAAAAGTTGTATCTTACAGTAATAGCTCAGGTGGTTTTGTTCTTTCATCTCTTGGTGGTTTATCTGGATCTGGTGAAGTTAACACAGCATCTAATCAGAACACAGCAGGTATTGGTGTATTCCTACAAAAGACAGGTGAAGATCTAGAGTTTAGAGGTATCAATGCAGGATCTTCCAAGATTACTGTAACTAATGACACTGCAAATGATGAAATAGATATAGATTTTGGATCTGTATCCATTGATGATCTTAGTGATGTTGATACAACAACAAGCGCACCTAGTTCAGGTCAAGCTCTTAAATGGTCTGGTTCTACATGGGAACCTGGTGACGCAAGTTCACAAGTAGCTCAGTTAACAGATGTAACATTAACTTCTCTGGCTACTAATCAAGTATTACGATACAGTGGATCTGCATGGGTAAATGTAACTCTTGATACTGATGATATTGGAGAGGGATCAACAAATCTTTACTATACAGACGCTAGATCTAACAGTGCATTTGACACAAGACTTGCGACTAAAGATACAGATAATCTAAGTGAGGGTTCATCAAATTTATATTACACAGATGCAAGAGTCCAAACAAAGATAGATAGCTATGTAAGTGGTGGTACAGGTGTTACTGTTTCATCAGGTGATATCAGTATAGGTCAAGCTGTCTCAACAACTTCCGATGTAACTTTTAATGATTTAATAGTATCTGGAGACTTGACAGTTTCAGGGACTACAACTTCCGTTAATACTGAGACAATTAACTTAGCTGATAATCAGATCGTTCTTAATTCCAATGCAACTGGCTCTGCTTCAGAGAATGGTGGTATTGAAATTGAGAGGGGCGATGACACTAATAAAACTCTTATATGGAACGAATCAACAGACAAATGGACAGTTGGATCCGAAACTTTCGTTGCAGGTACATTTGAGGGTAATGCAACAGGCTTAACTACAAGTGCTTTGACAGGTCAATCAGCTTTAACTACAGCAGCAGATGACGATGTTATCTTAATTTATGACACAAGCGCTACTGATTATAAGAAGATCACAAAAAGCAATTTAGTAGGAAGTGTTAGTTTCGATGTAAATGATGAAATGCCTCTTACACTTGCAGACAATTCCTCGGATCCTATACAATTTGCAAATGTTGGAACATCAGCAACAGATCTTGATCTTGTATTAGCAGATGGAACTGTTGATCCAATAAACATCACAGGAACTTCAAACTCTGCCACAACATTTAGAGATGGCGATACAGATACATTTATTAGAGTAGAAAGTTCTAATTCTGATAATGATGAAATAGAAATGCACACAGCAGGCACAGAAAGATTAAAAATAGATGCTAGTGTTGCTGATTTCTCTGTACCTGTAAAATTACCGAACATGGACGAAACAGCTAGAGATGCTCTTTCAGGTATGTCAGGTGGGGAACAAATATTTAATACCACTACCTCAAAAGTTAATGTATACGATGGTAGTAGCTGGACCGAAGTTGGTGGTGGTGGAAGCACAGGTCTAGCGAATTACTTTATATTAGGAGATTAATATGGCTGAAAGTTATAAATCTGTAAATGCTGATTTAGGAACGACTGCTGATGTTGCTATTTACACTTGTCCATCAGCGACTACTGCTGTTGTTTTGTTATGTCAAATAGCAAATATAGATGGTAGTGATGCTGTCGATGTAAATGTAGATTACTATGATAGTAGTGCTACATCTGCAAAAGCATTAGCAAGCACAATTAGCGTCCCTTCTGACTCTTCATTTAATCCTATCGGTGGAAAGCTAGTGCTTGAAACAGGGGATGAAATAAGAGCTTGGGCTAGTGCTGCCAGCGATGCAGAAATAGTTGTGTCGGTAGTTGAAATTACATAGGAGTTAATATGTTACATAAAATTTTTGGTGCTTTTTTAGGAAAGAAAGCTCCTAATTATAAATCGGCCACTAAATCTGGTAATTTTCATGTAAACGAACAAATGATTCTCCAAAAAAATAACGAATGGACTGTTGTTCCTGGCTCTACGGAAGCTACTGCTTTTGCTTCAGTAGATGAAGCTGATACTACTGCTGCTCAAGGTATAATATTAGAAGGAACACATTGGTTTAAATTTAGTGTTAATCACACAGCTGCTCAATATTATTACAAACCTCTTACTTGGACTTACAATAGTATAAGTAAAGGTGCCGTAAGAGTCTATCTTTCTAATTCCCAAAGTGCTGCTACTGAAAATTTTTTAGGAGATAATATACCAATGGATTACTTTGTTGTAGGTAGAAAAAATGGTGATACAGGTGAATTTGGACAATCTGGCGAAGTAGAATTTACCAATCAACAATTATTTAATTCCACTACAGGACTTACAGGTTCAGCAAGAAATTATTGGATTGATGGTGGCAGTAATTACAATGGCACAAAAGTTATGTTAGGTGGTGGTGGTAGACACGGAATCTACAATACAGGACAAAATGCTTGTAGCTGGGGTTCTGCTAATGGTTCGATAGGTGCAGGTTATGACGGAAGTTGTGGAAGTTATCCAAGTGGTTTAAAACTTGGTCTTGGAGATGGAGATGCTTATTACAACAGTATTAGTGGCACATTCGAGTTTTGGATATGGAATGAATAATGTTTAGAGTAAGAATAATAGTAGATGATTCAATAGAAATATATACTTTTGATACCGAAGAAGATGCTAACGATTTTAAAGAAAATAGGTTAGATCAAGGTTCTGTATTTCTTATAGATGAGGTCTAATGGAATACTTAAAAGCCATAGATCACGAAAGTTTAGAATATAATAAAGTTGGTGGGAAAGCACTTGTCAACTATATTAGTTGCAAGTTTACACCTCAACACTATTTAGGAGAAGGTAAATAAATATGGCTGATAGACAACAATTACTAAGAGTAAAAATGACTGGATCTGACTCATCAGGTCTAGCAGAATTTCAAGATGGTCATGCTGATGGCGGTCCATTAGTACCTGCGTACACAGAATCACAGAGAGACGCAATTACATCTGCAACCGAAGGTATGGTTATATACAATACTGACGATGATCGACTAGAAGTAAGAACTTCAAGCGCTTGGTTGCAATTAGATATTGGTGATGTGACAGGTGTTACAACAAGTGCCACTTCAGGAATATCTGGTGGTGCAACAAGTGGGGCAGTATCGATCTTAATAGACGCAACAAGACTTACAGATGGAACATCAATAGATGTAGACGAAGATAATGATCTAGTCATGCTATATGATAATTCATCTACATCAATGGTAAAAGTAAATCCAGTACAACTATTCACAAACGAATCGTTGCTCTGGATGGGATTATAGGAGAATAAATGGCAGTATATAACGCAGCTGAGTTAGCCGAAGTAACTGCACTTGGAACATCTGAAGCAGAAATTTTCAGTAATTCTAACAAGTGTATTATTAAGCAAATTATGTTAGCTAACTATACAGCAACAGACAGAACAGTGGAGATCAAACTTATTCCTACAGGGGATACAACTGGTGATCAACATATCATTTTTGGTGATACAACTGTTCAAGCAAATACAACTACAGTTATTGACTTAGCTATGGTTATACCTGCTAATGCTTCTGTTGCTGCAAAATGTTCAGCAGCAACTTCAGTGAATATACAAGTTTCTGGTGTAGAGGTAAGCTAATGCCTGAAATACAAGTACCTGAGCCAATCTTTTTGGACAGATTAGGTGGCGATGAAATATATGGTTATGGGCAAGATGGTGATGTTACCCTTGCTTCAAATACGACATTGTCTCGTGATATGTATTACAACGATTTATCGATAAACGCCAATGTCACATTAGATACTAATGGGTATCGTGTTTTTGTAAGAGGTACATTGACATTTGCAGACGCTACATCTCGTATAGGTAGATTTACAAGTAAAGCAACAGCAGGAACACTTAAAGGTGGTTTTGATAAAGGTACAGATGCTACAGACACTTTAGGTGGTAGATCTTCAGAACAAACAGACGGAGAACACTCTGGTAATACTTTTTTTGATGGTGAAAACGATTTCTTTAACTTGTCAGTAGCTTTAGCTGGGCAAAAGTTTGATCAATCTACTGAAACTTTTAAATTTTTAGGTGGTGGATCAGGCGCATCCGATGGTGCAATAACAGCAGACGCTACTGGTGGTGCAGACGGAGGAGACACTGGTTGGGCTGATTATCAAACTGTAGGTGCAGATGGTGGAAAAGGCGCAGATGGTAACTCAGCATCAGCAGGTACAGGTGCAGTAGGTGGTGGAGTAGTTTTAGTAGTAGCTAAAGCTGTTTCAGGAGATGGAACAATTAGAGCAGACGCAGATGATACTACTGGTACCACACAAGGTGCAGATGGCGCACCAGCCCCAGACGCATCCACACCAGGTAATAACTATTCTTATCCTGGTAATACTAATCCAACAAACTATGGTGCAAACTATGGTGCCAACAATGGTGCAAACTATGGATCTAACAGTGGCTCAAACCCCTCAAACTCAGGTAGTAATAGTACTAATTACGGATCTAACCCAACAAATTATGGTTCTCACACACATTATCACTGGCATCCAAGTCCACCAATAAATAACTACGCAACAGGTTTTTATCATTATCACTATGCACATACGCATAGTTATCCTGGTAGTAACTATTCATATCCTGGTAATAACTACTCATATCCAGGTAATAACTATTCATATGGTTATAGCTATGGGTATTCATACGGATACTCTTATGGCTATTCATATGGTGGTAACAATAATCCAACAAACAATGATAGCAACCCAACAAACTATCACCCAGGAGGTGCTGGTGGATCTGGGGGTACAGCTTCTCAATCTTATAATGCTGGTGGTGGCGCAGTAGTTTTTGTAACAGGAACTAAACCTTTGCCGTCAGGTTTGACATTAGCAGCTGCGGCTGGAACAGGTGGATCTGGTTCTGCAACAGCAGGAACAGTCGTTACTGTATTTAATATTGCAGCGACAGATACAGATCCAAGTAGTTAGGAGTAATTATGGCAATTACAGAAATAGGTCAAGTACCAAGCGATTTTGAAACTTTTGATGTGATCCCTGATAGCATTTATGGATCAGGTATGGACGGAAATGTTACTATCTCATCTAATACAACTCTCACTAGAGATATGCACTATAACAATTTAACAATAGATCCAGGTATTGTGTTAGATACAGCAGGATATAGAGTTTTTGTAAGGAATAGTTTAGGAATGGCACCAACATCAACTAATCAATCTGATACAAAAATTGGAAGAGTCGGTGGAGTTTCAACATCAGGAACCCTTAGAGGTGGTGCAGTCGCAGCCGTAACAAACTCTCTTGGTGGTAATGGAAATGGATATACAGCTACAGCACCTACTGTTGGAGCAGAGTATTTTAATCACCCAGACATTGCTATAGAGGGCGTAATAGTTCATGGTGGCCAAACAACACCAGCAGCTCTACAAGGTGGTGCAGGCGATAATGTCAATCATGGTGGTGGCATTGTAGTCCTATGTGCAAGAAAATTGCAGGGCTATGGAACAATAGAAGCTAGTGGTGAGACAACAACTGGTGGTGGCGTTATATTTATTATTTCTCAAGATCTACCACTAACAGGTATTCTTACGGATGTAACTGGTTATGCAAGTGGTACTGTAAAAACATTTAAGGTATAACAATGTCTACTGTTCGCATTTATTACAGTAGAGAAGATCAAGATTATGATAACTATAATCTTTGGTATATGCCTGGTCGACACATGGGAAACCCTGATTTACTAGATCCTGATCATACTTATCAAAATCTATACAATGAAGCACCTAGAGTAAAAAAAGATTTTACTGTTTCTGGTAATTATGGATATGTAGATATAGATCTAAATGGTGCAAAAAATTGTGATTTCTATATTAGGCGTAAAGACTTTTTATATGACTTAGACGAAAATGCAACATATACTCCTGAGTCAATATTCTGGATGACTGGATTTATATACTCTATACAAGAAAACTTATATGAAGATGTTTATGTGAAAGAAAATAAACCATACCTATATAAAGATAGTTTTTTTCAAGCAATATCACCAATGGCAATCACTTTAAGTGGTGATGATAGTTATATAGATACAGATGATATTTTACACGAAGATGGTAGAGAACATGGGGAAGAGGGCGAAGGTTGGTGGTGGACACACTACAAAATATTCAATACTTATGAAAATTCTACTACACTAGAAATACCACAAAGTGTTCTTAATCAAATATTAAAGAACGAAAATATGGACACAATCATGACCATACTTATGTTAAACTTGTGTGGTAAGACTTACACTATAGGAGAAGATATGCAATTATCAATTGACGCAGATGCTTTATCAGCTGAAAAAGCTGACGCATTACAAATGGTTGACAAAGCTATTGCTAACTGTCTTTATAAATTAGGCGAAGTTCCAGCAGATTTTGACGAAGCTGATTTCCTCGCTGACTTCGATACTTATAAAGCTAGTAAAAGTGATGTTTTAGAAAACACAATAGATTACTTAAAAGAGTTGCTAGAAACAAGACCAAATCTAGTCTAGATCATTTTGGGGAGGTAAAATGAGAGAGGTATTCTTTATACCTGAAGGTCACGATATAAACGATTATAAAGATCAGTGGCAGGGTAAATTTCAAGAAATACATACAGGTCTATCTACTAATAATAAAAAATATGTTTTAACTCCTGATAAAGCACATCCATTTAGGATCCCTGAATTTCAATTAACACATACACCAGAAACTTGTTCTGATACAGAGTATTTAATTTACAGACTTGTAGATGACTATGGTGAGTTTGAAGATGATCCAAGCTACACAATGGAAGTATGGAGTAGGGATTATGATAACCCTAAATCTGAAAAGGAAAAGGTAGACACACACATATTAGGTTACAATAAGAAATTTCAATTATATGAAACCGAGCATGTCAGATTAAATACAGGGTGGTATTTACTTATATTTATAAAAAATGGTGAAATGTTTGATGTCAAAGAACTTGCTGTTTTTGAAAATCAAGAGGAAGAGTAATGGTTCTAAGTAAATTATGGAAAGAAGTAGAACCTAAAAAAATAGTTGAAGGTGTTATAGCTTACGAGAATTGTATAGAAGTACCTGAAGGTGTTGTCGAGACTATGAATGCAGAAGTTGATCTGTGGAAACAAAAAGTTATTGATAATAATGAATACGACAGAGGTGGTAATTATCAAACAGTCAAAAATGAAAATGGCCCTATAAGATTCGATCCTGAAATAGAGTTTAAAGAAAAAGCAAGTAAAGAATACTTTTGGCAAGTGCAAAGAAACACTTTAGATAAAATAAATAATTATAAAGAAATATACCCAATGGTAAAAGATGAAATACATTGGATGGAACAATATCAGTATATTACTTATAAACCACCTAAGTATATGAATTATCATGGCGATAATAGATCAACCAGAAATCCTGCAACAGGAAGGTTCTGGAACGCACCATTTTTAAGAAGAATTACAGCTTTAACTTATTTGACTGACAAACATCAAGGTGGCGCTTTAGATTTTGAGTACTTTGAACACGATCCTTATAAACCACCAGCAGGTAGTTTAGTCATTATGCCGAGTGCTTTTGTTTACTCACATGCAACAACTCCTTTATTAAATGGCAGAAAGTCAGCTTTTCTTGTAGCCTGTTCTAGTGGTTTTGATTTAGATTCATTTTTAGATGGTGTACCACCTGAAGAACTAACAAGGAGACAGATTATATGAAACTATCGATGGGTTGTGTGGAAGTTTATGAAGACTTTTTGTCGCAAGATCAAGCACAAAAGATTATAGATGCTATTGAGGAAATAGATCAAGATAAAGACTTTAAACTTGGTTTTGAAAATGCTGGTATTGGTAAAGGTCATAAAGGTGGAAACATAAGAACTAATCAATTGTTTCCCATAAGCAAATATGCAAATGAACCAGGCGAAGCAAGGATCATAAGGGAAGCTGTTAAAAATAATAAAGAAGACTACATAAAAAATCTTAAAAATATTAATGAACTGCTTTCTAATAAATTATTAGAGTATGTAAACAATTACTGTGAAAAGTATGAAATAAGTATACATTTTGATGAGGGGTATACATTGTTGAGGTATCAAGGTGGTCAAGAGTATAAAGCTCACTGTGACTATGCACCACATAATCCTCGTCATCTATCAGCTTTAATACTTTTAAATCCTAGTGATTACGAGGGTGGTGGTACATACTTTACACACTTTGATGAAATGGTAAAACCAGATAAACCAGCTTTAGTACTGTTTCCAAGTAATTGGGCTTACTCACACAAAGCAATGCCTGTCATAAAAGGCAGTAAGTATGCAATTGTTACATGGTTAGGACACACTATTGATTTTGATGGGTTGCCGCCTATGTATTTACCACAAAATGTAAAAATAGATTTAATGTAGTAAGATGTAGCTATGACACAATCACAAACATTTAGAAATGGTATCACTATAAATATAGATGAAAATGATAAATCTGAATATGGTAAAGTGGGCGATCTAGATCACATTAATCCGTCATTAGAGTTTTACTTAGTAGATAATGCAAGCGATTTTACAGATGCTTGTATTGTAGGTGCTGGTTGTGGTGTAGCTACAGGGATATTAGAGTCTGCTGGCGTAAGCACTACAAACATTGAACCTAATGCAGATCGTTTTGCAATACTAGATCAAAACTTTTCTGACGAAACAAATATAGAAAAAGCCTGCTCTGACACAAATGGTACAGGCACTATGTATTTTTTCGATGATAATAAATCTGGTGGCATTTTAGATATGATCTTCGGTGACAGCACACAAGAAACAGATATTATAACTATTGATAGCTTACTTTTAGCAAATTGTGATCTTCTAGTCGTAAGTGCTAATGGTAAAGAAGTAGATGTCCTAAAAGGCGCTGAAACACTAATAGGTGATAATTCTGGTATAAAAGTTGTCATTGAATGGAAACCTGATCAAATTAGTAGCATTAACACTGCAATACAGTATTTAAGAGACAATTTTACATCTATTAAGATAATTCACTGGGAAACTGGTGACACAATATCATTTAATACTGTTGATGTTGACGAAAATGAAGAAAACTTAAGAGCTGTGATGACAGCAACATTATTGTTGGAATGAAAGGTAAGTGATGGGGAAAAAGTACAACAGATTTTTAGAAACTAAACAACACAAAGTAGAATTTGATACTATAAAATTTCTAACACAAAAATCAGAATATATAGATCTTGCACCACCTAGACCAGCTAAAGAATTTATACCTGCTTGGTATAAGAACCTAAAGCGTGAGTGGTCTGAGATGAGAGACGGAAATCATGGTGAAGGTCATGACGAAAGTTGGAATACTGTACCTTACAAAGATAATAGTTTAAAAAAATGTCCTACAGTAAAAGATATTATGCACGAGGGCTACATCATACCACTTTGGTTAGATCTTAAAATATCACATGATAGAGATTCTGGTTTGAATTGGTATAACAAGCACGCATTTGAAAATACAATATCATTTCACGATGCAAGATCTATAGGTAAAATGCCGTTACACGATCACAGCTTTCATACAGCTTTAAAGTTTGAGAACCCCTGGGATATAATTACTCCACCTGGTTGGTCAATAATGGTTATGGATCCGTGGTATCACAGAAATATAGACATAGAAATATTTCCTAGTATTGTTGAAACAGACTCTTATCATCAAATGAATATTCCATTTTTATATCATGGTCAGGGTGAAAGAACATTTAGACAAGGTATGCCACTAATACAAATAATCCCATTCAAAAGAGAAACTTTAAACAAATTAGAAGTCGCAGAAATGGATGATCAAGACAAAGAGTATTATGATAAAAGTAGGGCTGCCGAAAGAACTAGGCAAAATGGGTGGTATCGTTGGCTCACACAAAAGAATAAAAAACAATGGACTAAGGAAGGAATATTAGATGAGTAAGTGTCCAATAAAAATACCTGACATCGGATCTTTATGGAGTCAGCCAATAAGAGAGACTAACAGAAACTTACCAAGAGTAGCTTTCACTATACCAAAACCATTAGCAAATACAGTAGGTAAGGAACACGAAGAGGAAAGCAGTATACCTATTATCAATTATGGTGCGCCTAGAAAGTTTGTAAAAGCACCAAATGGCTGTGTCTCAACACAGTTTTTAAGAAATAGATTGTATGAAATGTATTTTCCCTACAGTCATGTAAAAGTATCTTTAACACAAAATCAATTTGCTGATGAAGTAGATCGCTTTGGTGGTTATTCTATGCAAGCTAATTATCATGGTGCAGTAAAACATCATGGACCTTTTAGAGACATTATTATGGAAGAAAAGGAAGCATGGGCTAACCCAGAGCAACCTGTTATGCAAATAACTATGCCTTTTATGTTTTTTACAGATGATCCAGAAGTGTGGCTAGATATTGTACCTAGTGATAGAAACTCAGGAAAGAATTTACCTATATCTCTGATTGGTGGGTTTATGCCTATATATTCTTGGTCTAGGGGTTTATCTTGGGCATTTGAGTGGACTGATCCAAAACAAGATACACTAGAGTTGAATCATGACACAGTAATGTTTAATATACTTTTCTCTAAGCCTGTAAAAGTTGAATGGGTTGACTGGAATGAAACATTTAGTGAAAGATGGAATATGATCGTTGGATCAGCAGTAAATAGAAGAGAAACTAATACTTTATATCCTGACGCTTTAGCTAGAAGACCTAAAAAACTACTGCCGAGGAAAAAATGGCTAAAGAAGTAAAACTTGTTAAGGATCTATTAAACCATCAATCTTTCAATCATTTAAAATCTTATCTAAACAATAATTATAAGAACTTTGAATACTTTGAAGGATTTGGTAGGTTTGAAGAATCAAGTGAACAAAATTCAAGTATAAAAAATTATGCAGATGAAGTATTAGATAAAGCTAAAGAAATATTTGGATCTGATACTTTAAAATTTACTTATGGTCTTATTGTTCACTATGAGGGTGAAGATGCTAAATTACACAAACACAAAGACACAAACGCATGTACTTATACTCTTGATGTGTGTTTGTATCAAAATGTACAATGGCCGTTAATAGTAGAAGATCAAGAATATAATTTAGAAGAAAATGAGGCACTAGCTTTTTATGGTGAGGAACAAGATCACTGGCGAGAAGATTTTCCAGTTCCAAGTTGGAATAGAGTAGGCATGTTATTTCTGCATTTTGCAGAACCAGATCATTGGTTTTTTGAGAAAAAGTTATGAAATGGGTTAAAACTAAAACAATGCGATTTGCTACAATAGACGAGCCGTTAGTAGAGATAGCACCACCAGTACCAGCTAGTCAGATGATACCTGAATGGTTTCAAAAGTTAAACTTAGATCTAGCAGTGCTACATGCACAACCCTTTCCTAAGATGGGTGATATGCTTAAGGATTACAATTCTCATACAGTTAAAAAATGCCCTGCTGTAGTTGATTACTTTACACAAGGATACATTATCCCAATGTGGTATGACTTATTAGTACAAAGACATGGTGATAGTTTTCATTTTGAATCTAATTCTATAAATACAAACAGTAGTCATATAGAGTTTCATGACTTTGAACAACTTCCTACTTATCCTTTTGATGAAAAAGATTATAAACGAGCTGTTAAATTTACAAGTCCTTGGTTCTTTTTTACACCACCTGGTTGGAGTACACTATTTATTCCACCACTACTCCACAAAAATGATAACTTTACTGTGTTACCAGGTATTGTTGAAACTGACAGCTTTCATCAAGTTAACTTTCCAAGTATATGGCACTCAGAGGGTGATATTTTTTTAAAAAGAGGAATGCCTTTCTTACATGCAATTCCTTTTAAAAGAGAAAAAATAGGGTTAGATGTTACAACTTTTAGTGAAGATGATCATAAGACTATTAATAACGAGAGCTTTAGGCTTAGATCTAAATTTACTGGTGGCTATAGGGATATAACTAGAAGAAATAAAAAATAAGTTATCATATAACTATGAAAGTATGGATTGATCAAGATCTCTGTACTGGTGATGGACTTTGTGCAGAAATAGCTCCAGATGTGTTTGTTATGCAAAACGATGGTTTAGCGTATGTACAAGAAATTGTCGGTAATTTTGGAGAACTACAAATATTTAGCTTAATACATAGTAACCCACAGGGTGAAGAGGGTTTAGCAAGAGTTCCTGTAGGTCAGGAAGATCTTGTCCGTGAAGCAGCTGAAGAATGCCCAGGCGAGTGCATTTTTATAGTAGAATAACAATATGGTAAATAACTATAATCTAGAGTGGGAACTGCTTAAAAAAAGCCAAGTTACCAGTAGGTCACCTAAATCTATAATGGGTGATGATCAAATAGTGCCAAATCATTACCAGATCAATGAACATCAAGAGGAAAATAAAGACTCCTAAAACTTCAATCTCAGACATTTTATGTATATAATGATGTTGTAATTACTGATACTATTAGTGAAAGGATTGTGATGGCAGGAGAACAACTAACTCCAGAACAAATTGCTGAATTAGTTAATACTTTGCAAGCTGAAAATAAAACATTCAGGCAAATGTTGGCAGATACAGCCGAAAAAATAGCTAATCTTGAATTAAGAAACTCTGAACTTAAAGTTCGTAGTACTAATTTACAACAAGTTTTAGCACAAGTTTCTGGTGAAAATGTACCAGACGCTACAAATAACGAAGAAGAATAATGACTTCGCTAGAGGAATTTGCAGATAAATCAAAAGAAAAATCTGGACCTATTCCGTGGCGTGAACAATCTGAAGCTAACAGGGCTGCATGGATTGAAGCCTGTGAGGGTATCAAGAGTGGAATATCAGCAAGAAAAGCTGCTATCTGGCTTGTAGAAGATCAGAATTGTCCTCTTATGGTAGATACTATAAGAACACAACTTAGGAATACAATGGAACGCTATGTCAAGTCTTGAAGATTACAACAAGAATAATAGTGATTTTAACAATGCAAAAAGAAAAAATAACGAAAATTTAAAAGGTTATGATCCTGGTTATAAGTTAAAAGGTAATGAAGGTGAAATAACTTCTAAACCACAAAAAGATGGAAACATCACTGACTTTTCTCATGTATTAAAGGAACTAGAGCTAGATCCTAAATTATATGATGTAATAGAGCCAGTAGAGGTTAGAAGTTGGGACTCTATGGTCGATGGTGGGACACGACTTTTTTACTACAAAGCAAAAATAGTATCCAAGAAACCAAGAAACCCTAATGATCCAGATTATGACAAATTATTAGCTGAAGTCAAAAAAGCTAAAAAGCCTAAACTTCCTAAAGTTGATAAAAATGATAGTGTAGTTATTGCGTGGTCTGACTGGCAACTGGGAAAACCTGATGGGGACGGAACTGCTGCAATTGTAGATCGCCTCAATCAGATGATCCCAGATTTTAAAGATTATATTTTAAAATTAAGAAAAAATGGTAGGAAACTAAAAAACTTACACATTATTGCTTTAGGTGATATTATAGAAAATTGTAATGGCCACTATGACACACAAACCTATGGTGTTCAGCTCAATCTTCGTGATCAAGTTAAGGTAGCTCGTAGAATTATGGTTAAAGCTGTAACTGAATGGGCTCCATTATTTGACAATGTCGTAATCTCGGCAATTGCTGGAAATCATGGTGAGAACCGAAACAACGGAAAATCTTATACGGATTTTGCTGATAATCACGATGTCGCAATAGTAGAGCAGGTTCAGGAGATCTTAGCTCAAAATAAAAAAGCATTTGGACATGTTAAGTTTCAGATCCCTGAGAGCGAATTATCTGCAACTGTAGAAGTATCAGGTAAAATTGTTGGGATGGTTCATGGTCACCAATTTAGATCTGGAGTTTCTTTAAAATCAGGTAAATATGCTTTTGATAAAGGTATTAGATGGTTTGCAGGTCAATGTATGGGCAGGGAGCCTATTGGGGACGCAGATCTAATCTTATCTGGTCATTTTCATCATTATTTTTGTATATCTAATCGTGGTAGATGGTTTATGCAAGCTCCATCGGTTGATGGTGGATCCGAGTGGTTTAAAGATATATCTGGTGACTGGTCTCCACCAGCACAGGTAGGTTTTACTGTATCATCAGAAAATAAGATGTATTTTTGGGATGATTTAAAATTCTTTCCGTACAATTGTTAAATACCTGAAACAAGTTTTAGCTCATCTAAAATGGTCTTGATATGATTTTAGAAGTCCTAAGAATAAGTTCACAAGAAGATTCAACAAGTGGTATCTTGTTTGATATTACTGATAACAAAAGAAAATTTCTTTGCTATACCATTGAAGATGAATATAGATCAAAAAAAGTAAAACACGAAACTAGAATCCCTGCTGGCATGTATAAATTAACACTTCGCACAGAAGGAGGGTTTCATTCAAGGTACAAAAATAAGTATGGCGACTGGCATCGTGGCATGATCTATGTCAATAATGTCCCTAATTTCGAGTGGATATTATGGCATACTGGAAATTCTGACGAGTCGACTAGCGGCTGTCTCATTTTTGGCCAAAATCAAGAAAGTAACCTAGTAAAACCAGATGGCTGGGTTGGATCAAGCGTTTCTGCGTATAAATTTGTATATCCGAAAGTGCGAGATGCTATTTTATCTGGTGAAGAAGTTTTTGTAAAATATGTAGATTTTGACGACTGTGGTGACAACGAATATATTGCTGTGTCTGGGAGAGAACCAGTTTATTCTGAAAGTCCAGCAAAAGATGTTGCCGACATCGGAAAAAAAGAAACAGAGATCTATGATTTTTCTAAAGATTTTCCTAAGTGGCCAAATATACATTTTAAAGTTCAAGTTCCAATGATGAAATCAGATGAGTTAAAAGAGTGGCAAAAAGCCGCAGGATTAACTGCTGATGGATGGTTTGGAAATGGATCTAGATTGAAAGTTATGGAACTCCAAAAAGAATTTGGACTAACCCAAGATGGTGTCTTAGGACCTGAAACTTGGAAAATAACTTTCGCTAAACAGTAGGAGAATATATGAATTGGGAACTAACAGACGCTTTTAAAGTGTCTTTGATAAGGGCGTTAAGAACTGGCATGCAAGCAGGAGTTGGAGTAATAGTTGCTGCGCAATCAGGCTGGCTCGAAATGTCCGTACTAGAGGGTGCTTTGGTAGCTGCTGGTGCAGCGTTTTTCTCAGCTTTACAAAATGTAGTTGAAGAATCGCCTTTTAAATTTATGTCAAACTTTCCGAAAGGTTAGAATTTGATCCTCAAAAAGAGGATCAGGTGCGCAAAGACTTTGGGGGCAAAAGCCCCCTTTGTCATCGTAGAGGAGTATTATGTATTATTATAAAGTAGAAGTGTTAAGAATAGTAGATGGGGACACTGTAGATGTCAGAATTGATTTGGGTTTTAATGTGTGGCATAAATGTCGTGTACGACTCATGGGTATTGATGCTCCAGAATCACGAACAAGAGATCTGGAAGAGAAAGCAAGAGGGCTTGCTGCAAAACAGTGGCTTATTGATAGATTAGAATTTAAAGCAGTAGAAATGAAATCACACGGATCAGGTAAGTATGGTCGTATATTGGGTGAGTTATTTGTTGACGAAGTCAATATAAATGAAGAAATGATAGAAAAAGGTCATGCTATTTGGTACGATGGCGGCAAAAAAAAATGATGGTAGGAAGAGGTAGGAAGTGATGAGAGAGTGCTTCGCAAATTCAATACCTTAGCTCGTTTATTAATTGTTCTATTACTTATTTATCCTATGCCTATTGCTATAGGTGCAGAGCAAACTGAAACAGAAAATTTTGATTCTACAGGTTTTACTAATTCAAACTTTAGTGTAACCAATTACTCTAATGCGACATATTCAATAGACACTGTTTACAATGGCGACTATGGTTGTGAAAACTATTGTCTTAACTACAACACAGGCAATACACAAAATCGAATGTTGCAAATAACTTTTGGTGATACAGGGATTACAGAAATAGGTTTTGATGTTGGAGCAGTAGATTATGCTTGGGCTTACAATGTATTTCTAAAAGACTCAAATGGAACTTCATCTAATCCTGATTGGGTAAATTACAATAACCCATCTAATTGGAATCCTGCAACTTATGTTTTTGAGGAAACTTATACAGCACCAACAGGTTATGAGATCTGGCGTATTGAATTTACATTTAATGATTATATAATCATGGATAATGCTTATTACAAATATGATGATGGTATAACAGCAGGTATAGGAGATCCAAGTAACTTAACCACTTCTGCAAACTTACATAGTGGTGCAATAACTATTGATTGGGACGCAGCTACAGGATACCAATATAACGCAGAAAGATACGCAGTAGCTTTTAGCAACGACAACTTCCAAAGTATGAACTATGCAGTAGCCACTGGTAATGTAGGTGGTGCTAATGCTCTTAATACAGAATATACATTTACTAAAACATATTTAGATTCAGAGTTTGATGTAGGCGATACTATTTACTTCAAGATAAGAGCAGACAATGATACTAACTCTCAATACTCTAATTGGACTTCTATAGCTAGTTACACAATACAAGATGTAGCTAGTGGTGTTACAAACCTAACAATTTCAAATACCGAGTATCAAGGATTAGATCTTAGTTGGACACAATCCAATACAGGTTGGGCAACTCAAACAAGTTATAAGATTGCTTATGGTCTAGATCAGGAAAATGTTTCGTGGACTTACATTGCAGACATAGATCCAACAGCCACTTCTTATACAATAAATGACATCAATGCAGGAGATTATGTATTTAGTCTTTATGCTTGTACACAAAATGGTAGCTGGTGTCATGGTAATCAAGATGGGCAAAAACAAGTTACTGTAAATTCAACTACTTCTGTCACTATCCCTGCATTTCTAGGACCGCCTATGAATACAGCAGTAACGCAAGAATACAATGTAGGTGTAAATGTAGACTGGGATGTGGCTAATACTGGATCATTAACTGCTGAAACTTATGAGCTGTACTTTAGAACAAGTGCTGAAAATGAAACAGTTGTTTATAACATAACAGAAACAGAATATACTATTCCTTATGCAAGCATTCCTAATGGAACTTACGAGTTTTCAGTCAGAGGTTATAGCTCTGATGATAATGCTTATAGTGGTTTTTCTACCGAGCCGACATTAGTTGTATTCAATGAAAAAGCAAAAGATGATGCTGATGCAGCTTGGCAGGCAGAACAAGATCGACTAGCTCAGGAAGAGGCAGATCGTATAGCTAGAGAAAAAGCTGAACAAGAGCGTAAAGCCGAAGAAGAGCGCATTGCTAGAGAAAAAGCTGAAGAAGAAGCTCGTATAGAGGCAGAGCGTTTAGCTGAAGAAGAGCGTATTCGTTTAGAGCAAGAGGAAATAGAAAGACAAAGACTTCAGGCTATCGAAGATGAGAAACAAGCTAACTTTGCTGAAACAGGTTATATGGAGCTTGATACTGAGCGTGATGCTAGAGAATTAGCAGAAGAACAAGAGCGTATTGAAGCAGAAATAAAAAACTCTATAAATATAAATACCGATAGTGATAAAGGGGATGGTGAGCCTCTTACTAAAGAAGAAGAAAAGAAATTAGAGGAACTTGTAAATGTTATTATAGAATTACAACAAACATTAGATCCTGAGGAGTATCAAGTTGAAGAAGAAGTATTCGAGATCAAAGAGATCATTATTGTTCCTACTACCACTACTACTACTACGACTACGATCCCAATTCAAGAGGATTTCCCAGATGAATTGGAAAAAGTTGAGGTTGACACACCTACTAGTGAGGATGGAGAACAAAAGGTACTACCAACAGATCTCACAGATCAAGAAGTAGAGATCCTGGTAACTGAGGTAGAAGAATCAATTAGCGAAGTTGTTGAAGTAGAGGAACTTACAGAAGTATTTGAAGAAAATGAAATTATCATTATTGAGGAAGACGAGTTAGAAGATCTTAGCCTAGAGCAGCAAGAAGAATACATTGAACAAGTAGAGGAAGCTGTTGCTGAAGTTGTAAAAGAACTTCCTATAGAGAAAAAAGTAGAAGTTGTAAAAGAAATAGCAAAAGTTTCAGTACAAAACCTTTCTACTGCCGATACACAAACCAAAGCAATAGTTAAAGCTGTAGTTCAAGAGGTTACCAAAGTAGAAACTGTAGCAGAACTTGATCAGGAAGAAAAAGAAGCTGTTGGTCAAGTATTAGGATTTAAAGAAAATGCTGCCGAAGATGTGGAGATCATCGCAAAACAAGCTGCAAAAGATGTAAATATATCTACTGCTGTAGATGAATATGTAGAAAGAGCTATAGAAAATCAAGATGTAGAAAACTTTACATTAGCAGATGTTGTTACAGAAGTTCAGGTTGAGGCGTTCCTGACAAACCCAATAGGTGAATTAGTCTCTGTTAATATAGAGTTAAGTGATGTGAGTTTGGAGTCAATTAGTTCTGGTATGACAACAGATCAAAAAGAGAAAGCACAAGAAGTTGTTGTCCCAGTGATTATTGCTAGTCAAATAGTAGCGCAGGCAGGTGCTTTGATTAGGAGATTTTAAATGATCAAAAAAATGTTTAAGTTTTTAAACGACCTCTTAGGCGTGCCTTTTTACTTTGCAAAGGCAACCATAAAAGGTTTTATTATTTCATGTAAGTGGACATCAAAACAAGTAGTAAAGTTTATAAAGAATATACCAAGTTTGTTAGTGGTATTTATTAAGTGGTTTATTGATGCTATAAAAGAATCTATAGCTCAGATTTTCACTCTTTTGGGATTTTTCATCGCATGGTTTACGCTTACTGGCGTAGCACAAGAGATTGTAGGTATAGCGATAGTCGTATCTGTAATTATTTGGTTAGTGACTATCAGATTGCGAGATTAACAATGGACGGATGTTGTGGATCAGGGTGCTGTGGAGGAATATAGTGCCTAAAGGACTGACTACCTTTGCAAAATTACGAATGATAATAGCAAGAATGATTGCTGTATTCGTAGCTAATGGTCTTGCGATCATTGGTGCAGGTAGCATTATTGGAATTGACACCCTAAGCTCTGTGCTTTTAGCTGGATCTCTGGGTGTCGCCAAAGTAACAGAAGCATTGGCTCGTGGATTTTTAGATGATGGAAAGTTAACTATAGAAGAGATTAATGAGGCTTTCGGTAGAATGGACAAGAAAGCATAATGGTTAGTAACGCAAACGGCACAGGTAATTCAGGTTTAACACAGAAAGAATTGTTATTAATGGTTTTAGAGGGACAGGAAAAAATAAATGAGCGAATTGACTCGCTCCATGAAAAAGTCAATACAAAGATGTCAAGGCAGGAATTTACAGGGTGGTTTGTAGGGGTTGCAGCTCTTACGGCACTCGTCAATCAATTAATGTAGTTCAATCCCAGAAGGGAGATCAAATGATAATACAAGTAATTATGACTATAACTATATGTACAGCAGTAATAGGTTTATTAGCTTTTTTAAGTTATATGTCATCAAAAAAAGTTTCAAGTTTAATAGAAGTAGTACAGGAGATAAGAGATGCCCAGAAAAAAGATTAATAGATGTATTGAGTGTGAAAATCCACTTAAACACCTCTCAAACAATAAATGGATGTGTGATCAGTCACCAACTGTATGTGCATTATCAACACAAGTTAAGTTTTTAAACAATCCAGATATAAAGGATGATGAAGAAGAATGAAAGATAAATGGCGTTTAGCTGCGTTGATAGTTTATCTAGTTATATGTGTGTACGACTTTATGCTAGTTCCTGTATATTACGGAATAGCACGAATGGATTTAGATTTAGCTG
>Ga0181411_1000010_pt1 | contig 55325 bp, 22 predicted proteins | sample 34SPOviralmetaG_FD_130114 | JGI IMG/M metagenome (GOLD analysis project Ga0181411, IMG submission 130114) | Marine viral communities from the oligotrophic San Pedro Time Series (SPOT) site, San Pedro Channel, CA, USA - 34 SPOT_SRF_2012-07-09 | ecosystem: Environmental > Aquatic > Marine > Strait...
ACTTCTTTTGGATCAGTCATTGCTGCAGTATCCTCGTGGTATAATTTTACTTATTTATTGTACCATACTGATACAATTTGTCAATTGATTAGCAATTCCACTTTCTTAGTGACTTCGACAGACGGTCATCTCCAGTGTTATTAGATGCTTTCTGTCTCTTTCTCATACCTTTCATTCTAGCGCAGAAGGATGCCCTGCGGGGATTTCCAACCTTTGTGCTTGGTGCTTTGAGGTCAGATCCTGGATTTTCCTTTTCGTAAGACTTTCGTCCTTTTTCATTAAGTCCTCCTTCGGAGTTCTTTCCTGACTTTTTTGTCCAGGCTGCTCCTTCATTTTGAACTTCCTCTGGAACGCAGTTGGGTACTAGTTTGCCACCTTTCTTTTTCATACCAACTTTCTTATATCCCTGCCAACACTTCTCTTGAAAGTCTTGAAGTGTCATTCCTTCAGACTTATTACCATAGTTAGCAGCACCTTTCTTACGGCACTGGACTAATCTACCACTAGCATATGCAGAAGGCCATACCTTTGCACTTGCTTTTACTTTCTTATAACAGGCATCTTTCTCACCCGCCTTTTCTACTACAGTTTCTTCTGTTTTCTTCTTAGCATCTACCTTTTTGAGATACGAATCGAGTTGCTTCTGTTTGATTGCACGAATCATAGAAGAACGCTTACTAAGATATGCGGGTTTCTCACCTTGGGTTTTTCTGATTGCCGTGATAGCAACATCACCCATACCTTCTGTTTTGTAGTCCTTACCAGTTTTAATTTTATCCATCATAGAAGCAGCACCATACTTATCCTGCTTATGGCGAATCATACGCTTATAACGATCAAACTTATCATTACCTTTCTTGTCACGCATATCCTTTTCTAGGATAGTTTCCTCTTTCTTGATACCAGCAACACGATCAAGTGCATTACCAATTGCTCTGCCGATCTTGTCGCGCTTGCGCTCTTTGGGTTTTGGAGCAGTAGTAGATTTGGGTTTCTGACGTTTGGCATAATCATAATAAGACTCACCCTTTTTCAGTTTCTTAGGGTCTGCCTTAGGTTTTGCTGCATCAGCACGATCTTCACGGGCACGGGCATTAGCACCAGGACCACCCAACTTACGATCCTTCTCAGGATCTGGATGCCAAGTATCTGCACGCTCGGAAACATTCATTTTCTTAAGGTGTTTTTTGATACGCTCAGACTGACCTTTATGCATCTTAGATGCACCGTCAAGTTCTTTAGACATCTTTTTAAGGTCGAGATCTTCTGTCTTCACGTTTTTTGCCTTCCCTTTACGATCTGGATTTGGATCTTCAGCATTTTTGCGACGGAATGCTGCTTCCTCTTCGCCTTTATTTAGGTTTCTTTTCATCTTACTAGACCCACATTTAGGTTTAGTAGTCTGACCAGGTTGTTTTGCACAAGGTTTTCCTGCATACTTACCACCAAGTTGTACCCAACCAGGTGTTCCATCAGATGATTTACTCTTACCAAACCAGTCACGAAGAGAATTATCTCCAGACTTATTTGCTTCTCCGAATACATCTTTATATGTTGGTGGCATTTTAGACATCTCTCCCATAGCCATCTTGTTTGCAGTCTTATGCATCACCTCTTTGGAGCGACTTCCATAGAGTTTATTCCACCTATTCTTACCCTTCATCATACCTCTAATGTATTTCTTAGCGGTGCCATTAAGGGCAGGTGGAACATCTGATGCAAAACCTTGTGCCATATCAACCGCCTACAACTTGAACTTCTTCAACAACAATTGCATTGCCAGTTGCAGCAATACTTACACAACGCTTGACGATTGCCTGAGGACCACTGTAAGCATAGGTATAATCTGCAGATGCAGCAGAAGAATCAATATCGGTGCTAATAAAGTTTGGACGTACAGCAGTGACTTTCTTACCCGCTGTTCCTGCAGACAGGAAAGCAGCATTGATTCCAGGAGATGTACTATCATCTTCTACAGCAATGAAGTCGTCTACTGAGAATGGGTGAGTATTAACAGTTTCTCCAAGATTAGTTCCGAGTTGATAATCTGCAGTGGAATCATCGACACCCTTTACAATTCTTGCTTGACCAGGTTTACCACCCTTAAGTAGAAGTGCTTGGTCTTGAATAAGAGTGATTGCAGGACCACCATTGAATGCAACTGTGGCATCACCTGCAGTTGCAACTACACGATAATATCCAGTCTGAACAACTTGATATTCGGTAGCGTCAGCAGCAATTGCATTGGTGCTTAAAACATTTAATACTGTCATGTCGTGTTATTTCGTGTCAATATTATTTATCTCCTTTTGCTTCTTTAACATTTTTTGGAGATCCGCAGTACTGCCAATAAACATCGTGTTATTAACAGTAGACGGTCCCGACTTTTTATCCTCTGCATCTAAATCCTTCATCTTCTTTTGTAAATCAATCAACTTATCAGCAGTATCAGCTACGCTTTTAATTGTTGTTGCAGCAACTTCATAAGCACGAGGATGATCTGACGCTCGTGCCACATCAAGTATTCCATCTACTGCCTCCTGCCCTTTCATTACTAACATATGCAATGCAGCACGAGTAGTCTCATAGTCTTGCTTTACATCTTGTGTATCAGATTTTTTAAGTTCGGGTTTCACTTTTTCCACATGCTTTTGGAGTTCAGTAGGTTCTGCTCCAAAAGCATCATTTAGTCCATCAAAAGGATTGCCCATAATTAAATATCCTCATCAGCCCCACTTATGGGATTACGTTTTTTGTTATCGGTAAAGTCTTCATCAACAATACCAAATCCAAAATCATCATCAGCATCTGCTGAGATAGGGTTTGGTTGAATGGTATAACGTACTTCTCTGGGTGCAGAAGAAGTATTTGTATCTGTGTACATATCGGTGATGACCTTTTTGATGGTCTTGCTTTCTGTAACAGGACCGTATAGGTATGTTTTTACAGTAAACTGTAGAGTATAAATGATTGCTCTACGAGTAACAAAATCTCCCTCATAAGTATCGTCATAATCGACACTATTCAAAACTACAGGAACATCCTTTGTCTCATCAACTTCCGAAAGTAACTTAACTGCTAGATTATAATGTGGTTGAAAAATAGGAAGAATTTGCTCAAGAATCTGAAGACCATCTTCTTGATTCTTAGAAATAATTGCTAATTCAAATGAAAGATTATAGGGAACTGGCATGAAAACACTCTTGTTCTCATCAGTATCTTTAGCAAATTTAATTTTTTGGGTTGGTGATACCTTTCTAGAGGAATCGTAAGTAATACCATTAATCTCAAAAGAGATTCTAGGAACAGTAATCTGAGTTCTTTTGTTTGTAGGGTCAGGATTTTGATCGAGACGTGCTAAAAACTTTTGTTTTGGACCATATGCCAAAGGAACCTTCATCACTTCAGTAGAGCGACGAAGTTCAATATTATTAAACATCGTGCCAAACGCCACGATAGTCTTTCTAAAAATTTCGTGATATGAATATGTGCCTAACATCAGATTGTAGTATCAGTAATGGACCCAACAGTACCGAAAGGATTGCCTTCGGTGAAATCTATAATATCGTCATCAGCAGTTTCAAAACTATAGTTCTGGTCAATGCTATCAGCGGTATTAGTATTATTTAGAGTGTTATAGGATTCAGGACTCCAGAGAGCACCTGATGTCAATCCCTTAATTGTTTCTGAAGTATTAAAGGTTCCTGTTCTATTAATGACTTGGAGTTCTCTTGCAGAACTATTCCAGGACTTGACTTCTGCTCTACTGTCTTTAGGGGAGTAATCAATTGTGACAGTAGGAACACTAGTATAACCTGTACCGCCAGATGTGATAGTAGCACCAGTGACAATACCAGCACTAGAAATCGTAGCAGTCGCTGTAGCACCACTTCCACCACCTCCTGTGATTGTAATTGTTGGTGGCAGAGCAGACTTATAGTGCTCACCACCATCTGTAATTGTTATTGCGTTTACTGCCCCCGAATCAATCGTTGCAGTTGCAGCAGCAAGATATAAGTCACCGACAATTTCTTCACCAACTGTAAAGTCGCCAGATCCACCAGCATCCATTACTAGTTTGATAGAATTGGCGAAGGCAGTTTCGATAGCATCAATCTCGGCAACACCAGTATCAATTTTTTCGTCACTATACTCAAAGAGTTCGCATTGACATTCCCAAACATAACCTTTACCCAATTGATAAAAGGGTTTTTCTGCTTCTACAAACTTAATCTCAAATAAATGTTTTGTTGTTGGAAACCAAATAAGATCTCCCTCATTAGGACGACCCTCTACATTTAAAGCGGCGTTATCATCTACCTTCTCAGTAAATTTAGTTCGCGAGAAAATAAACGTAGTCTTATCTTCAATACGAACACCAAACTTACTCAGAAGTTCTCCCTGACCTTCCCATCCTTCCACATTGTTGACATATGCTCTAACAGAAAGTGCTTGTGTAAAGTTACTACTTTCTACTTCTTGAAAGATTGTATCTTTATTAACATATGTTCTGGGTAGATAATAAATGTCTTGTCCATAGAGTTCAATACTCTCATTAATGAGATTGCCCATAAACATTTGTTCCTGGGAAGAACCATTTAGATTTAGTCGGCAACTACTTGTATAGTCCGACTGAATACAATTTTCTGGGGGATCGTTTCTATAAGTCATTTTAACCGATTAAATCCATAGGGGGAATTTCATAATCCTTACGAACACCTTCTTCGAGATCTTTCTTAAACTGACTCGCATCTTCAAGAATCTGGCGACCATTGAGAGTCACACCACCAAGCATTTGAATGCCATCATACTTACTGAGGTTGCGACCCCATTGCTGTTGAAATAATGCCTCAACATAATCCTTCAACCAAGCATCATTGTACATGCCAGTATAAGTATCAGGATCTTGACGCATGATTGTTTCAACAACAATCTGGTCACCAGATTGAAGATCTTCCCAACCCATATCTAAATAAAGTCTTCCTTGATGCTCATTAAATCTAACTCTACGATTTGCTTGAGAGTTGGTGACCCAATCCAAAGTTTCAAGATATTGAGATGTCATAAAGTAATGTAAAATTTGTCCATGAGTCATGGAGTAAATATCATTCAAAAAGATTTGATATTTAATATTGAACATGTTTCCAGGAACAATACTAGAAGCACCGACAGAAGTATATACGTGATTGACACCTAGTACACCAGGAGGAAGGGAAACAAACTCTTGCCCCTCATACCATGCAGTTGATCCTAGTTGCGATGATGTTCTAGCAGCAGTCTTAATAGCATCAGTAACTTCAATTCTAACAAATGCAGTATAACTTCCATTGAAATGAAACTCTTGATAGTAATCAATTGCTTCTTCAATCAGGTCATCTAGTTGCTCATCACACACGTTAATGTCGATGGCAGGAAAACCTAATCTACGAAGAGCGTAGTTTTTTAACTCTGTTTTAGTAGCGGGTCTTGTGGCGGACATTTGTTATCAAGCGAACGATTGGACAGTTAAAGTAGTAACATCATTTGCACTGACGACTTCTCCAACTTTGAAGAATCCATCAACAGTATCAACGGTAATTGCACTAGCAGCAAGACCAGTGATAACACCTGTGGTGCCACTGGTAGCACCTGTCACAGTTGCACCAACTTCCATTGTAGTAACGTCGGTCAGTTGCAGAGTTGCATTAGTGGCAACAGTAGCAACATCAACTGAACCACCTGCAGCAGGGTTGAGACCGTCCGCTCCAGTGGGTTGAACAATAGTGATTGTCTCACCAGCAACATATCCAGTACCACCGTCGTTAATAGTAACGTTAGTGATTGCACCAGCAGAGGCAGTGATGTTAACAGTCAGTGAAGCAGAACCAGATCCACCTGTTGTTGCCAGAGCAGTTCCTGTGACATAGTTAGAACCGCCTGCAAGAGATGCTAGGTTCAGTGACAACACTTTACCAGCATTAGCGTTGGTGACTGTTACAGTCTCATTGACAAGGAAACCAGAACCACCTGCATTAACTGCAGCAGCAGTGATTACACCACCAACAACAGTAGTATTAACTGTTAGTGAAGTACCTGTACCACCTGTTGTTGCAACCGCAGTTCCTGCAGTAAATCCACCACCACCACCATTTGTGACGGAAGTGGTAACAGCAGCACCAGGTGTAGGATCACCAGAGAGGTTCAATGTCAGAGTAGTAGTAGTTGCAAGATTAGTGAGCATTGCTTGTAGTTGAGCGAATGCATTATCCAGTTTTGTCTGTACTCTTGCCTCGGTATAATATTGATTAGTTCCTTCTGAAAGATCTGAAGTCGACTTGCTGGAAAGATCTAGATTTGCACCAGTCTGTAGATTTACTCTTGCATCAGCACGAGCACTTGTGTGATAGAGATTGGTAGAACCTTCACTCAGATCATCAGTGTCTGCTGCAGCAATCCTTGCATCTGCTCTAGCGTCTGTGTAGTAGAGGTTAGTACCTTCTGCCAAATTAGCAGTATTCTTACCCGCGAGACTTGCATCAAAGCGTGCCTCAGTGTAGAAGATATTCGTAGAACCTTCAGTTACATTATCGGTATTGATGTCTGCCTGAGTGACACTCAGAGCGCCTGAACCATCGTGCTCAATACCTGTGCCGTATGTGAAGTGTGTGCGGGTCCTAGCAGCGGTTGTAAAGAGATTTGTGGAACCTTCGGTTACATTGTCGGTATTAACGTCTGCCTGCGTTACAGAGAGTGTGTAGGTGCCTGCAGTGTCATCATATACCTTAGTAATACCAGTGCTAGCAACAAACAGTGCATCAATTCTATCATCAACACGCTCGTTAGTGAAGTATAGATTAGATCCTTCGGAGAGATCTCCAGTATCATGATTACTAATATCAGATACTTGACCAGTAACATTACCAACTAATGCTGCAGTAATAATTCCAGCGGCAAAGTCACCCGATCCGTCACGAAGGACAAGGTTGTTGGCAGCATTATTAGCAGAAGAGGCAACATTAATAGTAGTATTACCAGAAACGCCATCAGCGTTTGTTAGTGTAATACCAGAAGATGCTGTAACAGCAAGCGTGCGTTGTGCATAGGTATTTGCAGCAGTCCTTACAACATAACCAGTACCTGACATTGCAGCAAGTGCAGTAATGTCTGGATCATTATAAGTCGTAGTGATTGTTACTGCTGCAGATCCATCGAAAGATACATTACCATCAACAACACCGTCAATTGTGATGACTCTTGCTGTTCTCAGTGCATCTGCTGATGTAGCATTACCTTGAATACCTGCAACAGCACCAATACCGTTATTAACTGTGATTTGATTCGCAGCAAAGTCCGCATTAGAGTCACGAGCAACAACAGTAGTTGCAGTTGCTGTAGAAGCAGTTGTCATGCTGTCCAGAAGGTCAGCATTGAGGTTGTTAATCTTAGTCGTGTTGGGAATAACCAGAGCAGCACCAGAAGCAACCTGGGAGATGATTTGACCATCTACAGTCAGAGTGCCGTCAATGTTGGCGTTAGCATCAACATCGAGTGATGTACCAGAACCAGTAAGATTCAGACTGCCAGCACGAAGTTGTCCATCAGTACCAGAAAGAACTTCTGATGAATTAGTCGCGTCTGTTACGAATGCGAATTGGTTGGCGGATCTATCGTATCCGAAGAAACCAATTTTCGCAGAGCCGTCGTAATAACGGAATTCAACACCACGATCCTTAGCGTCGTTAGACGTTGGTGCTGTGTCACCACCCACAGTAATAATAGGGTCATCGATAGTTGTGACCGTAGAATTGACAGTAGTGGTCGTTCCATTGATAGTAAGGTTTCCAGTAACAGTAAGGTTAGACTCAGCAGTTACATCACCACCAATGTCTAGAGTTCCACGAATATCTGTATTGCCGTTATCGGTATCTACAGTAAACTTGTTCGCAGCAGATGCATTTTGAATAGCAAATGTTTTGTTATCTGCAGTGATAGTAACATCATCATGAGTTACTAAAGCACCAGAGATGTCTGCACTATTATTAAGATCAAGAGTACCCGTCAGTTCAGTGTTGCCATAGACTCTTGCAGCACCACCAACAGCAAGATTTCTAGCAATGCCAGCACCACCAGACAATCGGAATGCGCCGTCTGCACCGTAAGTGCCAGTCAGAGTTTGCTCGGTATTTCTAGTAAAGGTTACAACATCAGATACACCCAAGGTGTCATTAACCTGAGTTGCATCACCAACGGTCAATGTACCGATAATATTTGTGTTGCCATTGTCTGCATCAACACCAAACTTCTCAACAGCAGATCCGTTTCTGACAGAGAAGACTTCATTAGCAGCATCAACAATCAGTGAATCATTGATAGTTGTTTGACCTTGAACAACCAGTGTGCCGTCAGTTGCAATGTTACCTGAAGAAGAGGCAACGGTCATCTTATCTGTGCTACCACTTCTAACAGCGAAGTTAGCATCAACATCAACAGTATTATTAAACTCGGTTGTGCCAGTAACTGTTAGTTGAGCACCAAGTGTGACATTGTTATCAACATTGAGAGTTGAGTTTAACTCAGTGTGACCATCAACAGTCAGTGTGCCTTCAATGTTTGTATCGCCTGAGGTAGCAGCAACAAAGAATTTATCCGTTGTGCCGTTTCTGACAGCAAAGTCACCGTCTTGATCAAGAGTGCCATTGAAGTTTACATTATCATTAACCGTTAGTGTGCCTTCAATTGTTGTATCACCAGTTGCACCAATAACACTAAACTTCTCAGTGTCACCACTGTTTAGTTTACCAACAGAGAATCTTTCATTAGATCCAGTAGCACCAACATACAGGGACTTCATAATACCTGCACCACCATGTGCTTTCACGGTAGAGAAGTTATGAGATGCGTAGGAAGGACTTGCCTGATAAGTGTCACCGAAACGACCTCTATACCTAACTCTCAACCAGTTAAGTCTAGATTCAGTCTCTGTCGCACTATCCTTAACTTCAATAGCACCGTTAACATGGAGTGTGCCATCGATTAGAGCAGATCCTGCAACATACGCACCACCATCAACTTTCAGAGAACCATAGTCATTAGACTGAATCTCCCACTCACCAGTGCTGCCATTCTTAGCAGTGGTAATATCGTTTGTGCTTTCAGAGTGAATGTTACCAGCGATTGCAACATCACCATTAGCATCAATATTATTAGTGAAGGTTGCAACGTCTGTGACACCCAATGTGCCAGCAATAGTTGTATTGCCAGAAGCAGCAACAACATTAAACTTGTTAGTATTGACATTGAGGTTTCCAGTTACATCTAGAATACCAGCAAGAGACCCATTACCAGTTGTGGATTGGAATTCAATCTTAGTTGTACCACTACCATTATTCAGTTGTAAAGTCTTAGAAGCACCTTGGATGACCATATTGTCATCGAAGCGAGAGGTGCTATGAACACGTAATGTGCTGTCAACATCTAACAAATCACCAATATTAACTGCACCAGTGATTCCAACACCACCAGCAACAACCAGATCACCAGTAGTATTAGTTGTAGATGCAGTGCCTGTTGTAAGTTTTAAATTACCCGCAATAATACCAGAATCAGTACCACTAAAGACCTCAGAAGTATTTGTAGCAGCGTGAAGGAAACGATATCCACCCGCATGAGCAGCTAAATCTGAATAATTAGTATCCCAACCAAAGAAACCTAAGCGTGCTTGAGTATCATAATAGTTAAATTCAATACCACGATCTAGGTTGTCATCAGTTGTAGGGACAGTATCACCACCAAGTAGAATGGTGACATCATCAACAGTCAGTTGTGTAGAGTTGACTGTAGTTGTAGTACCATCAATCTGAAGATTGCCATGAATACGAACAAGACCAGTTACTGCACGATCATCACCTGGATCAAGATGCATAGTTGCATCAGTAGTACCAAGGTAGTTTGTCTGGAATCTATAATCTTCTACATGAACTTTACCTGCTGCTTCTGACGCACTAATCTGTACAGTATCTTCAGCAGTAATAATAATGTTGCTAGTTCCAGCACCAGCATTAGTTGTCAGAATATTAAAGTTTCTATTTGTATCTGTATTCTGAGTTAACTGGAAGGTAAGGTTACCATCGCCAGTTTTATCCAGTGTTTGATTAACATCGCCGTCAAGAGTAATGTCAGGGTCAGAGAAATACGACCGTACATTAATATCAAGTTCGCCAGCTCCGCTGTCCCCCGTATTATTAGCGCCAATGAGTAGATTACCGCTCGTATCATTAACTTTAATATAGTTAAGATAATTGAATCCTCTGTATCCAGTGGTTGCAGTAAGTTCTTGATCAAGTTCAAAATCTTCTTTTGTATTTCCATCAGCAAAAGAAACTCTATTATTCTGTAATTGTGTGTTATCGACACCAACAGCAGCAATAGTTACATGACCGTTGGCATCAACATCAAAATCTTCTTGTGCGAAAGAAGCAAGTCCTTTCTGTTCAACTGTTGCAGCACCGAGATATCTCCAAGCACCAGCATCTGAAGCATCAGTATGAGTTGGAGCACCTTGTCCTGCAGCAATACTAGCGATTGCTTGATATACTCCAGTGCTTTCTTCAATAATATCATATCTTGCATACGTTGTACCTCCTGCATATGCCGCATACTTACTACCCTCGGTAGCAGTAGCAATAGGTACGTTTGTTGCACTTGTTAGTCTACCATATCCATCTACTGTAAATTTGACCGCATTTACAGTTTCTGTACCAAATGGTTCTGAGTTAGATCCAGTACCAGAAACTGATGTTAGTGATTCTGTATTATAATTACCAAGAACAACAGGAGTAACAATAAGATCGATGGTGGGATTTCCACTAATACCACCACCATCATTAACGGCAATTCTAGTTGCTGTACCAGTAATGGTACGAGTTGCCATCGTATTAGTAGCAGTTCTACTAATTAATCCACTTGTTGTAAGATTCGCAATTGCCTGTAAGTCATTATCAAATGGTTGAGCACCAGTTCCTTCAATACTCGTATTTAAACCATAGTCAGCAAGAGTTGTTGGATTAGAAGCATTAGTAATTCTACCTTTAGCATCTACAGTAACCTTAGTATAAGTTGCACTAGATGTTGCTGTATTATCATGATGAGGAAGAGTTGAAATTAAATCTAATGTAGATGTAATTTGAATATTTTGTGATCCGTCAAAAATTTGAGATCCAACAATATCTCCAGTCAACTGGATTTGTCTAGAAGAAGCAAGTCTAGAAGAGGTAGCAGCGTTACCAATAAGGGTTGCTGTAATCGTACCTGCTGAGAAATTTCCATCAGCATCTCTTTGAACAAGAGTATTTGCTGTGTTTGATACCGACTCAATCGGTCGTTCATATCTTAAGGTGTTCCAAGCTGTTACACCGTCACCAATTTTAATACGACCAGTATCTAGTTCGACGCCAAATTCGCCTTGAGCAAGGATTGGATTAGCGTTTGCCCACTCTTGAGCTCCACCACGTCTTAATTGAATTCTATTTGCCATTTTTTACGACAACTCTAAGAGATTATGCTTCTGAGTTATTTATGCCATTAAAAAGGGGGACGTTGCCCCCCTTTGATTAATCTGTTGTTCCTACTGCAAGATCCTCATCTTCTTCATCTTCTGGCGGTGCAGACTCAGTTTCTGGATTATAGTATTCCAGTGCTTCAATTGCACCTTGAAGTTTCAGTGCTGTGGATTCATTAGCACGCATTTGTTCTCCAAGTCTTTTATTCTCTTCAATCAATGCAGCGAAACGTTCTTTGAATTGTTGAAGCATTTCGTCTTGAGAGACTTTTTCAATCGTCATAATGTTTTACTTTGATTTTGGACTAACGTTAGTAAGAGAGATTTAATATCACTCATATCAGATTTTAGATCAGAAACCTCTTTTTGTAAAGCTCTCTTCTCCATTTCTTCTTGTTGCCTCTTATTGTAAGATGCCATATATTTATCATATTCATCTTGACTACCTTTTAGGATAGCATTGGAAGAAGGATCTCTATAGACACCCTCCTTCCCTTCAACTGGAATTAAATCTTCAAAATCGTTCATTAGGTTGCAAGTGCGATAGCGCGAAGGTCTGCGATTAGTGGGATTCTTGCTTGACTGGTAGATTTCATAACAATCTTAAGTTGGAATGCGTTGAAATTCAAACCACTTACTTCATAGTAATAATCTTTCCAAAGAATTTCTTCTGAAGGAGAAGCGTCATATTGTAGTGGTAACGGCATCAAAGTCCAACCAAGAGAATTGATATCATCATTTGTACCAGTGCTAAATGCTCTGTAGTAAATTCTAACCTCTGCTTCTGGTGGTCGTGACATTTGGAAGTCGACTCTCAGAGATCTAGATTCTCTAATCAGTCTAGCAAGTCTTGTAATATATACACAATCATTCTGATCACCGAAAGGTAATGTAGAAACATCTTGTGTGCGATCAATCTGACCTTGCTGTCCATAAGGTGATGGACCACCAGGCCAATTATTGATTCTATTACTTGTAGTAATTAGTGAGCATCTATCAAGGTCAACAACTGGAGAAAGAGTTGACTTTGTAGTAGAAAGATCAATGGCCATTGTTAATGATTTTTGACCATCCAGTTTTGCCAATTCATTTACTTCAGAACAAATCAGTTTGGGATTTGGGAAGAAATTTAGATCATTAATAGTAATAGTTTGATAAGAACCATCATTAACAAAAGAGTTTTGGTCGCGAGGTGTAGATCCACCTTCACCACCACCATCACCAACAGAGGTTCCTGTTGTAGTATTAATCCTAGAAGTGATAGTAGTTTCAGGCATATTCATGACAGAAATCGTTGGCGTCAATGTTTCAAACTGAGTATTTTGTGTTGCAAATACTCTATTGCCACCTGCACGAATACCACTATTAGCAACACCTGCCATTTGAAGCATATAAGTATCCATCCAAGGACATTCAAGACTTGTATGAGTCTTATTAATATCGATTAGGGGAATACCGTCAAGATTATAACACTCAACAACAGCACCAGATGAATGTGTTACATCTGATGTTCCATTAGAACCTCTTCCAGAAGTAGCAACAGTAATTGTTTTACCATCAGAAGAAATGGCAGAGTATTTAATAATTTCATTATCAACTTTGACATAACCAGGATTGGCATCACTAATTGCTGCACCATTGACAACTTTGTGGAAGGTTGATGAATCAGTTACTGACAAACTAGTAGCAGCTGCTGCTAGAGCACTAGTGAGAGATGATGGAGAAACTTCAGAAACTACACCTTCAATCTTCACATTATTTTGTCTACTATGCATACCATGATTTCTATGGTAGATGAGAATTTCTTGCTCATCATTTGCATAATTAGGTGCTGAAGAAAGATATGCACCAAAGGAATCACCACTTTCTAAACAGGATGTAACTGTTCCAGTCCAACCACCAGTCTCACTCACACTTTCAGTATCTGTAAATGCACCAGTGATATAGTGAAGAACCAGATTGGCAGAACCATCCCAAGTCTTAACAATACCAATAGATCCAGAAGTTGCACCAGTAACAATATCACCAACTTCTAGTGTTCCAGTGGCACTACCTACAACCATAGTTGCAAGTGCCTCAGAGGATCTTAATAAGAAAGTAGTAGTTGTTCCTTGCAACCAATTACCAGAAACGTCGTTTACAGTAATCTTATCAATTACAGAACCTGAAGTAGTAGAACTAACAACAGTTGCTTGTGCATTTGATGTTTGCTGAAGTAAACGAGCACCTTGACTAAAGGTGAATTGATCGGCAGCTAAACCAGCACTAAGAACAAGTTTTGGTTTAATAGTTTGAATTGGATTATCAATTAATCTATGAACTCCGTTATTACCCCTACCTTGAGGAGTATTATTGAGAACAACCGTTCCCTGAGTTTGATTAAAGTTCGCACGATAAATCGTAAACTTCAAATCTTCATACTGGTCAGCAGTCCATGTAGATGCGTTCTGAGACTTAAACAGAACACCAGCATATGGTTGCTCAGAGATTGTTCTAGTTCCAGTTACATCAACGTCTCCCATTCTAGAGATCCAAACTTGATATTCGTTTGAGTCCGATAAGAGAACAAAGCAATATTCAACAGACGCCTTAATATAAACAGGTGCTCTAAATGTGAACCTAGTAGGAACTGCAGCACTTGTAGAAATATCAATTGTATCTGGAGTAATTGTAACATCAGAGAAGGGTAGAATAGTCTTTGTTGGATAACCATTCTCCATAGTACGAATCTGCATAGAGATTGGAATATTTGTATCTTTAGTATTAAAGAATACATCTACACCACTCAAGAACATACCACCTTCTTCTTCAACGATAAATGATTGTGCAAGAGGGTCATACCAACCGATCTGCCTTTCCTCTACCCTAGTTGTTTGGACAACTCTATCTTCAGAAACAGTATCTCTAACCAGTTCGGCATTACGAACCGCCAAAACATTTTCCTGGACCGTTTGAAGTGTACCAGTTGCAGAATAAGTTGTATCTGCAGATGAATCGACCGTACCAGGTGCCTTACTATTTTCGTCTGATGTTGTGAATCTAAAGGTTCTTGTGCCAGTTGCCCAACGTGGATTTGCATCATTCTTTGGAGAAGGAATGAACAAACAACCTTGAAGATTACCAACGTTATCTGTTAATAAACGACGATCTTGAACGACTGCAACTGCACCAGAAGTTTGTCCAGTTAAGAGTTCTCCAACCTGAATATTACCAAAGTAATCTGGAGATACAGTCTCCGAAATTGCAGATATATCATGATTCAGATATGCAGTTTGAGAGGAGTATGATGTGGGAAGTACTTCTGTACCTTTACCATAAGGATTAGTCTTAAGACCATCATCAGGAGCAACAACTTTTAATTGAGCACCAGAATTAGAACCAATAACAGTCTCACCCACAACGAAAGGAGTTTCGTTAGTTCTAGAATCAGTTGTAGAGTTTTTGATAATTTCAATAACTTTAGGGGTGATATAAGTAGTTACATCGACTCCATCAAAGAATGCATACATTCTTGTGCGTGGTTTCATACGATCAACATTGAAACCAATATTACGTGAACGAATCCAAGGAATAGCACTTCTAGAAAGAACAGTATCACCTAAAGATCTACGCTCAATCTTAGGAACAACTCTTGTACGGACACCTTGACGTGCCTGATTGTTAACAACACGGAAGGTTGTGCGCTCATGTAGATAGAAAAGTCCTTGTCTACGCTGACCATGACCAGCACGACCTAACTGACGACCAACACCATATGTACCTGATTGCGATGTTGCTTGAGATGATGACAATGTAGTTTCACCAGTCCAGTTTGTCTGCCAAGATCCCCACTGAATAGGAGCAAAACCATCTTGATCAACTTGCATATCTGCAGATACTGATGAGAAATCCCCTTCAATATTTTCTACCCTAGCTGGCATACGATCAGTATCGATCCAATCATCTGATGCAGGTGTTAAATCAATACGACCAATAAATGTAAATACGTTGAATGGGTTTACATTTTCAGTCCTAGAAGCATATGGTTGTGTGACGATTGCTACATCATCGTAAGGAAGCATCAGGACATTTCCTTCAGTCTTAACGATATTTGTAGAATCTTCTTCATTATATTGAAGAGCAACATTAGTAGTGTAATGTTGAGCGCGTAACTGACCCTCTTTAAAGTCAAGGGAGCATTTATAATCAGGACTAAAGACAGCACCAGTAGTATGATCAGTAAAGTCATCTACTACATAACCATTCTTAAGTCTATCAAAACCATTTTCATCGTAGGTTTTTGTATTTTCTGCTTGCGATTCAAGTAAAGATAGGGATGTATAATATTCTACATGAGTTAGTCTGGTTTCCAGATCACCAATGTCCTTCATTGTATATCGTCTAATCACTTCAGTAGTGATAAGAACATCCCTTTCTGGATCAAACACATATGGTTTGTATTCAATTGATGCTAAGAGCATCGCATTTTCAACTTTTGGAGGGGGAATCAAGAAATATCCCGAAACACCTTTACTTACAATTAGTTTGCCGTCATGAGAGAGATATAATTTATCAATTCTAGGAAGATACCACGAATAGTCGCACCTGAATGAAGAATCGACTTCCATGATATCAAAGATAGTGGCACCACCACTACCACCTGTTGTATTAAAGACCCTAGAAACAAAGTCAAAAGTTGTACAATTTACAAAGAATGGAGCACTAACAGTTCCACTACCATTTCTCAGTTCTTGAACAGCAGGACGGAAATCAATTTGATCTCTAATATACTTAATAGAACCATCCAACTTGTAGTTTGGAATTTCTTTATATGAAATGCCACTATATGACTCGGCAGAGAAATAATCACCAGATGCTTCATGACTTAGATAGTCAAAAATAACAAGTAGTCTTCTCGTGGGTGCAACTGTAGAGGGGAGACGAACGAGTTTAGAAACATCATAGAAGTTAGTTCTTTGACCAGATTCAAGACTGAACTGATCTGTGATAACTTTACTTCCAACAAATGTAGAATCTTCGCCATCATCGATGATACCAGTAACTGCAGTACCAGCAGTATTAAATCCATTAACAGTCTCACCAGTAAGGAAAGGAATTTCATTCAATCCAACATAGTATAGTTTTAAATCTGAGTTGGAGAAAGAGATAACTCGTCCTCTTGCACCAGATGTTTTACCGATAATGAGAGTACTTGCAGCAAAGAATACAGACTCTGTTAGGACAACGTATGGAGACGATGCGTCATTCTCATTAAATGATTCATAAATTGCATGAACTTGGTAAACATCATTTACACCAAAAGAAATGTCTTGATCTTGGACTCTAGTTCCATACAAAGAACTATAGAGCAATCCTGTAGGTTGTTCAACTAAGTCTTCCTCCGATTTGAAGACTTTAAGTGCCTTCATCTTAGATGCGGTTTTAATCTTTTTAGTTACTGTGTTCTTAGAAACAAGTGCCGTCAGAGTAACAGTTGCAACACTACCAAGACCACCAATAGATAGAGATTGGTTACCAGAACCAAAAGTTACAGTTAAAGCACCAAGGTCAACTTCGGCATCAAGATTGACGTTCTGACCATTTGAATACACACCAGAACCACCATTAGCGATAATGGTAAGGATATAGTTGTCACTAGACAACGCACCAAAAGATTCTGTTTCTGGTAAAGTAAAGGTGATAGCACCAGTTGTTACAGTTTTTGATGCAAAGTTTCTATAAACAAAGAACGATTCGTCATCCAAAGACTTCATTGTGTCTTCTGGAAGGTCAAAAGAAAGTTCTCCGTTTTGATAATCTTTTTGGAAAATGAATGGACGTAATCTAACCAATTCTCCATACTGACCATCATTAACAGTACCAACTTTTAAAGTACTATCAATTCTTGCAATTTGATTTGCAAAATCAAAAATCTCACTACTTGAAGGAACAGTAGATTTTTTATTAAGTGCTGTAGTTGCAATAGCAGCAGGATCAACTCTCAAAACACGATGGGTGTTTGTTCCTTCAAGGTCAGAAAGTGTCGGAGTAACGACATCACCAGGTCTCAAATCTTTTTCAAATCTTGTACGGAAACCAGTAATATCGTTATTACCAATAGTAGCAACATCAAAAGTTGCATTACCACCACCACCTGAAATTGTAATAGTTTCGTCAACTGCATATCCAGTACCAGCAGCATTGATAGTTACTGCAGTAACAGCACCTGCACTCGCTGTAATATCTACAGTTAGACTAGAACCCCCGCCACCAGTTGTAGCAACACCTGTAGCAGTTGTATATCCAGTACCACCAACAATGGTGTCTACAGTAAGAACATCACCTTGAGTCTGGTCAATATTAACTGTGGAGGACTCAATAGGTCGGGAATCATTTAAAATCCAATTTGCGCCAAATCTAATATTACTAGATCCATCTTTACCAAAGGAAGATTTTGCATCAGTTAATTTATAACTGTGTGCTGCTTCCAGAGTACCAACATCTCTACCATTAATATCAAGGATTTCACCATTAGAGAAAACACCAGACACATGCTCAAGATAAATGTAATGTGACCCATTACCAGTATCCGCAATATATCCTGTAGCACCAGATGTTTTACCAGTAACTCTAGTTCCAGAAACATATGGAGTAACTGCATTAGCGATGTTTAACACCGTAAACATCTGAGCATCGAAGAACCAAAGATCATAAACACCATCAGCAATTGACGGTTCAATTCCGAACGGTGATGTTGCTGCTAAAGCAGTGCTAGATTTTTGTAATTGAATAACTCTACATCTACCGATTCTATTAGCACCAGTTTTTACTGCATTAGTTACATTTGGTTCCCAATCGTCATACAGATCAAGAATCTGATATGCATCACTTACACCATCACCAGAAACTTCTGGCCATCCATATACATCATACACTTTGATAAAGTTGCCAAGATTGAAGTTGACAATACCATTCTGGCGTTTTTCAAAATCTCTTGGTTTATCTACATCAACATATTGAGGTGAAATAAACTCACTTCTATAACCTCTAATATATGCCTTACCAGGACTAACTTCAATTGCTAATTTACTATCAGTTGCTTCAAATCCTTGAGCAGATGTTTGTCCCTGTTGATAAACACCATTATTAAATCCATCATTAAGATGCTCACGCATCGTAACATCAAATGTGTCAATTACATAATCACCAGACTCCTCGTAAGTACGACGAGCCATAGATTTTTCTAACTCACTATATTCAGTTCTTTCAACAAAACTTTCAACTCTACTATTATTAATTCTTAGTAATTCAATAAAATTCTTATCTGCTTCATCCGAAATCAGTCTCTTAACAAACTGAGTTTGAATTTTAAATCTATGAGCACCTGGAGCAGAGTAATTAGAAGTTCCTGCAGCATTATCATTTAGAGATTCGTCATCTTCTGGAGTGACAATAGACTCAAGAATATCGAGACCAACCCTATAAGAAGGAGTGTTTGTGTACTGATCAAGAATGATATAAGAAGATGGTACATTCACAAAATGACCACGGATATAATATACACCTTCACTAATATAAGCAGTAGATCCAATTGCAGTGGCATTAACAGGAAGGAGTTGTGCAAAGGGAGTACCAATTTCAATCAGAGTTGAACCAAAAGTAATCTCACTATCTGTAATTAACTGTTCATTAATCTGGAACGTCTTTAGACCTGTTTCAGATGTTGTATCTCCAGAATCAATATACTTAACATATAAAGTGATATAACTTCTTTCCGATTCTGTAGCAGAGATACTGTATAGAACTTTTGCTCTGACACCTGTGGTCAGTCCTTCAATAATAGTTCCTGTTAATTGACTTCTATAAGTCTCAACATCACTACCTAAAAAAGATTCTTGTAGTAAAACTGCTTGAACATCCAAGTCATAACCCACTTGGCCAGGAATGACCATCGCCCCATCTTTGAACAGATGAGTTCCAACAGACTCTACTTGATTTTGCAGAATACTCTGCATTGTGCTAAGTTCTCTCGCCTGAATTGGAAATCCAGGTCGGAATAGCACCCTATAAAAATTATTATCCTTATCGAAGTCGTCGTAATAAGGGGTGACGTTTAGATTTGTGTTTTGTGCCATTAGAACTCGATTACGATTTTGATGTCTTCTACTTGGTCGTTTGCACGACTAATTGCTCTTCTATTATCTATATAAACAACCTGACCACTATTTGGTTCAATCTCGGCTTTTGCAAATCCGTTATTAAATCTCATACCCAAGTCATATTCAGTGTTGTTAATAGTTCTAGAAGAAGAATTTGGTACTGCGGGAAAGTTTACGTCTGGTTGACCTGATGCACCAGAAGTTGCTCCACTAATTACATTGGAACCGTCAAACTCATTTTGTGTGCCTGTAACTTCAGGGAAAATTCCATCAACAGAGTTCTGGTAATATTTTAGAACTTTTGTTATTGCATTCCAAGAAATAACACGACCACGAGCAGTAACGTTTGTTCCACCAACAACTCTAGTTTGAGTAATAATTTCGTCAGGAACATAGTTCCCTTGAAAAATTGGTGAAAAAATAACTGCTTTAGTTGCAGATACCGTTAGATCTGAGATGAGTTCTGCTGTTCCAAACTTAAGAGGATTTGTTACAAGACCAATACGACGATAGTCATTATCAATAGGGAAATCACCAGCACCTTCATCATATGATAGTTTAGCGTTGATCATGACACGAAAAGCGCCAATTTCAACAGCAGAATCATTACCGTGTCCATTTGGTGGAGGAATGATAACATCAACTTCTCCACTAGTTCCTGTTCCAATACCAGTGATAGCACCAATACTGATTTGACCGAATGTATATCCAGTACCACCAGAAGTAACTGTGGCTGATGTAATCTTACCACCATCAACAACGATGGAAACACGACCGCCAGCACCATCACCATTAATGGCAACATTATCATAAGTTCCGTTGTTATAACCAGAACCAGATGAGTTAATTACAACAGTATCAATTTCACCACCAACAGCATTTGTTTTTACCGCGTCATTGGTAAAGACGGGCATGTAATCGTTGGAGAAAAACTTAAGAACCGAAGCAACTGGAATAGTGTACATGTACTTCCAACGATATCCATCGCCAGTAGTAATAATACTGGTGGAAGTACCAGTAGGTTCAACAGTAGAAGGTTTTCCATTAGGATCAGAAGGAGATGTTCCGTTGTAAATACACTTATATACTTGATATTGTGAATTTACAACATAAAAATCTGCATCATATAGTTTAGTGGCACCAGAGGAGGCAGTCTTACTAGGAGAATAGTCATGACGATACATATCGTAGGTAAAACCTAAACCACCAGTGGTTTGTTCGGGAGATACCCAATCAATACGTCGACAAACCTGAATAGTGTCCGCAGCAAGGACTCTCTTCAGGGAAATCATATCGTCATATGAATTAGAAAACTCCGAGAAGGAGTCAACTGCTTGAGGGGGAGAATTTTCATTATCCCAAGACTGAGGTCTTCCAATGAAAACATAAAGTCTATCACGATTAGATCCTGCTAAAGAATCAGATTCAGTCGCATTGGGACCTTCAAGTGCCTTGATGAATTTTCTCGCAGAGAAAATTCTAAATTGATCAGTTAGTAGGGCTGCCATTTCCTAGGGGTACTATTATCCTTCTTGTTTATTTATGAAGGTTACGAACGAGCATTAGATATGTATTCAATGCTCTTAATTCTATAAGATGCTCCACTATTACCAAGGATCTTTTCACCACCCATAATTGCATATCCACTAGCACCTGAACCTGTGGTATCTCCGCCAGCATTTGTGAATGTAATTGTTGGGTGTAAGTTATATGTTCCATCAATAGTTTGTGGAATACCATAACCACCATTAGTTAATGTAATGCTAGATACTTGGTCTCCTGCAGTAGTCATAACTACAGTTCCAACCGCTTGTATATCTCCAGTATTCTCGACGGCGATTGTTGGTGGTGCTGTATAGTTTGTTCCAGGATTTTGAATATACACATCAACGATAGTGCTTTTCTCTGAGAATTGATATAAGTAACCTGCCTCACCTACAGAAACATTCCCAGTATTAAATGGAATGATAGATTGAACTTGGAGAATATTTGTGTTTGGATTCCAAGAAACAACAGTTCCTTTAATACCAGAGACTTCTCCAGTTACAACTTCATTGACGCTATAGTTTTGTCCATTACCAAATGAAGGGTCTACAGTAATGTTGACTAGAGCAGTATGATCGGTTCCTTCATTAAGACCACCTGCTGTAGAGATAGCAGCATATCTAAATGGTACATTTGCATCCTTAATAGCATCTCCAACTTGGAATAGTGTTGTATTTGTACCACCTTGTGTTTCCTCAATGCCATAAAGTGAATTATAAATTCCACCATCTAGATTGATTTGATTAGCATATTCTGTTGCTGTATTTACCAAATCTGGAATGCCATCCCCAGCGCCAGACTGTTCATCATCATCTTCAAATATCTTATCCGTTAGAGTTGTAATTGGTGTGGTCAATAAAGTAATTGTAGATCCTAATTCAACTAAAAGCACATGAGGTTCTTGCCCAAACGCGGTACTATTTGAAACTCCTGCATCAAATTGAACTGTTGCATCCTCTGTAGAAGGAATACCACCATCAATGAATGCAAGTTCATCAATTTCAAAAACAAGTAATAATTCTCTAGTAGACGAATTCCAATCATATACTTTAGCAATTTTATTTGATGCGCTCTCAACTCTACGAATAAGTCTATCACCAACATTAAATTTATAAGTTGAAACACCAAACTGATCATTTTGAGCATCATCTAATATTACTCTTTGGTCATAATTAAAATTAACTCCACGAGTAAGACCCGAAAACTTTTCATCAGTTTTTGAAGTATATGCAATAGTCTCATAATCAAGAATGAATTCTCCAGATCCTGGAAAAGCAGTAGTTGATTTTACATAAATTTCAGAGTCATCTGGAAGAACATCTTTTGACAATCCAGTCAAGAAAATGGTTGAACTATTATTGGATTGACGAGCTCGTGTTCTACGTTTTAGATTAACTAGTCGAGTAAAGATAACATTAGGTGAAGATGTATATCCATCACCCTGATCGGTGACAGTGATACCTGTTATTTCACCTTGGTTAATTGTGGCAAATGCTTTTGCTCCAATACCACCACCACCAGTCAAGAGAACGAATGGAGGTTCTTGATAGAACTCACCAGGATCTGCAATACTAATTGTTGTTACTTTACCAGTGATGTCAATCTTGGCAGCACCTTTAGCATCCTGTCCACCACCACCTTCAAAAATTACTGTAGGTGCTGTAGAATAACTTCTTCCAGGATTTAAGAGTGTGAGACCAGTTACTGTTTGTACTGTAGGTGTTCCTGTTGCACCAGATCCTTCACCACCCAATATCTTTGCCTTTGCCGATCCAAAGTAGTTATCACCGTTTCTTGACATCTTGATGTAGGAAACGCCACCAGTATCATCTAAAACAACTTCTCCTGCTGCTCCATCAGGGAATGTGTTTGGGAGCGAAGGAACAACATCACCTTCAAATATCGGAGTTCCGTAATACTTAGGACCGATAGCATATGGATATACAGGATTTCCACTACCATCTTCAGTCATAAAGTATGCATATGTTCCATTTGGATACTCTGGTGTTACAGCAAACTTACCATTAAATGCATCCAGTGTCCCAACACCAGAATCGTAAATATAATCCTGAACAAGATCTCCTAATACATAACCAGATTGAACAGTTCTAAGACCTAATCCCGAATTACTATATCCGAAAACATAAAGTGTAGGTGGTGCTGTAACAGGAACAGTAATTCTAGTTTCTCTTGTAGTTGCACCATTAAAAGCACTGACATATTCTGCAAATGTAGAAACTGCAGATCCATCAATATAATATTCGACGCCCAATGTATACAAGAATGAAGTCTGTCCAATTGCTGGTGGATCACCAACACTGTGCCAACCATCCTCAGTTTCACTAATTAATAAAAATTCTGCATCATTGGAAGAATCATTTTGATTAAAAATATGTGTTTTACCCCTTTCAAGGGACAAGAAATTTGGTCTAGACCCATCAAATAAAAATTCACCATTAGAAACTGTTATTGCATAAGTAACTGATGAAACAGTATTTACTTGAGGTCTAGTACCAGGAAGTTCAGCATTCGTCCTTAAACGAAAAGAAGATACTTCTCTTGCAGCATTACCGCTTGAATTGTATCCATAAGGTCCATAGATAGGATAACCATCATAAGACATGCCAAGAATTTTAGAATGCCCATCAAGATGACGACTATAATCTAAAGTTGCTCCCGTTCCGAAATAATTTTCAACATAATAATTATTGATTATAGGTTCAGCACTGGTATCAGTATCGATAGTAATATAACCTTCATCACCATCATAACCAGACATATTGGCATGATGTTTACAGAAATAATAAATTCTATTAGTTTCATCAGAATTCATTATAAAGAGTGGAGCATACTCATTTTCATAGTCTACAGATGGTGCTGCAGATGCTCCTGTACTCTGATAATATAGAACTCCAGGTGAATCATTATGAATTCCGTCAGAAGTTATACTGAACTGTATTGGATGTCCTACACCTTGAATATTAGATGAATCTGATTGATTAAATTTAATTAAAGAATTTTGCTTTACTTTAATATTATCGGGTGCCAAATAATACTGACCAGGAGAAAATGGACCAAACTTTTCAGCATCAACTCCAAAATCAATATAATAAACATTCAGAGAAATTGGTGGTGAAGTAATTGTGAATGTAAATCCATTAGAACCTAAACATCTATCATTTTCAGCAAAAACTTCTGCAGTGGAAACTGATCTGAGATAAATTCTAGTAATATTATTTAAATCATCTCTAGCAATTTTTGCAACCTCCCCTCTTGCACCACCACCAATTTCATCAACTATTCTACCAATACTAATATTTCCTAATGTTTCATCAACATTAGAAACATCTAGCATAATATTTCCATATTCAACCTTAATATTCCAAGTGTATTGTTTTAGTTTACCCCACTCAAATACACCATTTGCTGTAGAAAATTCATCAATGACTTTACTAGATTGATAATATCTTACATTTCCCTCAGTTACTGTATCATAAACAGTATTAGATTTTATATAGTCATACTTTACAGAATCAATAGCAAAATTAGTCGGTGCATTGCCTGCAGTACCCCATTCAGGAGTATGGAGTAAACCACCATTTGCAAGAATTCCTAAAACTTTATCCGTCTGTTCCGCTCGGATTCCTGCATCAGGAGCATCTTTACCACCACGGTAAATAAATGTCTGATCAAAATTTCTATCTACTAATGGTCCTCCAGATGGAATTGATTCCGTTTGAGTCCAGGTTGGTTTAGGATCATTATCAGAGAAAATACGAAGTCTATCTGTATCAACAGCAAATGTTCCAATAGTAGGTGAGTTTGGATTAGATTGCCAAATTTTATTTATATTAAAAGATGAAATTACGTTTGGTGTTTCTTGCTCAGGGAAAAATCTCAATCTTAGAGGATCATACCCTCTTCCCCTTTCTAAAACTCTAACATGCGTAATTCTACCAGATGCACTATCAATAATAGGATACAAAAGTGCTTCTTGGTCTGGAGTTCCACAACCAGTTACAGTTAAACGAGGGGGATCTGATTGTGAATAACCAGATCCACCATCTACTACTCTTATCGCACGAACACCGAAAATCTCATCAAAGATTGGTTCGATGGCAGCACCTGATCCAGGAACAGTTCTTGTCATTTATATCAAACGATAACGTTAATAGTGCCATTCATCTGTGCATGAATGGTGCATTGATAATAAAGAGTGTTTGGAGCATCCATTGGGATTGTAAAGTACAATACCGAAGTTCCACTACCAGTTTGACCTGTAGTATATGGAGTTCCTGTTAATCCCTGAGTGCTTTGAACTCTAAATGGGTGTTGTCCCCCATTTGTACTATTGTCAAAGGCATATGTCATTCCTCTCATCACATAGAGAGTGGGATCACTTGTGACTCCAGAAAATCCAGGACCATTAAATGTAAAGTTATTAGCACCATCAGCACCCAGTTCCCACCAAGTAAGTGGACTACGAGTCACAACCCAATCAGTTCCATTCCAATATAAAGAATCGCCTTGAGTGATACCAGTAACATCAGTATCAGTTAATGCAGCAAGAGTTGTAGTAAGAGTACCATTGAAACTTACTGTTAGTGTATCACCAGTAACTTGTGTGGCAATATTAGTACCACCAGTAATTGTTAATGTATCGGAAGAAGTATTAGCAGTTGTACTTCCAGTATCCCCCGCAATGGTAGCAAAGATATTCTGTTCTCCTGCACCAGCTACATCATCAGCAGGAACAAAATTAGTTCCATTCCACTTCAGTACTTGGTTAGTTGTAGGAGCAACAGTTGTAACATCAACATCAGACAGAGCATCAATCCCAGAATACTCAGTAAGAAGTTTTGCTCTAGTATCACCAACACCACCAGAAGTGATGTTCATGTTCACATATGGATTATCATCACCATCAACTGTAAAGAAATAACCAGGTGTAGATGCTGCAGTAGGGGCATTACCTAATGTAGTATATTCATTTTTATAGGAAATTGTCGATCCTACACTAACACCACCAGTAGCACCATCAAAAATAGTAGTTAAACTTCCAGTGGTAATTCTAACGTCACCTGTTCCGTTTGGAGCAAGAGTAATATCACCATCAGATGATGAAATGATAGAATTACCAGAAACGTCTAATGCAGATGTTAATGCATTGAAATTACCAGGAGAAAATGATGACCCATCATATTTTAAAACTTGACCCACTGCGGGATTTAATACAGAGATGCCCAAAGCAGACCCATTACCAATGGCGGTATATAGTTCATTAAAATTATCATTAATTTTGTCACCGCCACTCCTTAGAGTATCACCTGTATTGTCATTGGCAACTGTGCCAATGTTTAGGGATTGTTTAGCCATTACTCGCTACAATTTTTAGTTATTTATGAGATTACTTCAGGGTCAATTACCTCTTCCCCATATAAGGAGATATCTGGTGCAGTCCAATCATCAGGAACTGTTGTTTCAACGTTCACATCTGGATTTTGATATCCAGTTCCAGTGTCTGTAACAGTAACACCAGCAACACCAATCAATGCCCTAACTTGACCTTCAAAACCAGAGATAGAGTCAAGTCTTACTGTAGGTCTAGAAGTATATCCAGATCCACCAGCAGTGATTTGTACCTTTTCAATAAATCCTGAAGTGAGATTGGCAGTTGCTTGTGCGTTCTGACCGAATACAGATCCAAGATAATCAAATGTAATTAAAGAGTTTGAAGACTCAATAACAGCAACCTCACGATCACTAACTTCACCTTGAATATCTATGAAGTCACCTGCTTCAACTGGAGGTACAACAACATCAGCATCAACGTCTGCCTCAGAACCAACGTATGAGAATGCAACGAAAGTAGATCCGAATCTAGGAATCTCCGAGAAGATGATTCTAGAACCAACAATCTCAAAACCAACTCCAGGTTCCTGAAGAACTCCATTGATAGAAACAATAATATTATTTTCAGGGCGGATAGTTGAAGATTGAACACCATCTGTAAGTGTAAGAGAGTAGAATATCTCATCTCTTCTCAAATTGAAGGATTGGCGTAATGAGTCAAACTCGAATGAAATATCATCCAATTGTCTTAACTTACCAATATAGAATCCAGTAAAGGAAGATCCAATATCAGGTGGTTCGGAGAACTGAATCTTATCAGAGAACGCAGTATATGCAGCACCCGCACCAGGTGGTTGTAGAATGCCATTGATGAAGATTAGCATATGACCTGCAGGATCTGGTAGATACTGAGTGCCCTTCTCAGTGGTAAGATTGAAGGTAGTTTGAACACCGTCAAATCCACGGAAGAATCTCTTAACTCTTGCTTTCAGAATCTTTCTAGTAAGAACACTTGAACGATAACCTTGTGGACCTCTTAGACCATCTCTACCAGTAAACGTTCCAATAACATTTGTTAGGTATAATCTCTTACTAAGTCCAACATCACGAACATCTTGCACAAGACCAGACGCTGCACCTGCAACAGTAGTTCTATTGGAAACTGTAGCAGTTCCCTGCAGAACAGTTTCACCCAATCCAAAATCACCAATAATATCTGTGATATTGAAAGAACCCTGTATTGGTGTGACATATATGTAATTATTATCAAGATCAACTTCGGTAATAGTTCCATATACGCTGGTGTCTTGTACACCACCACTAACCATTCTATAAAGTTTATTACCAACTTGGAATAGATCGAGAGTGGCATCTACAGAAACTGTTAATCTGAGATATCCGATAGAGGCAATTCTATCACCAACACTGATATCAAGACCTGCATACTTCTTAACTTCAAGATATTCTCTAGAAGACTCGGGATAAACAACTGATGTAGTTTCAAGAGATCCTAATAAAGTCTCAGTATCAACAGTTAGAATACCACCAGTATTATTAGTAACAGCAGACTGATTAACTGTATAAGAAATGGGTTGTGCAGACTCGGTGCTAGTATATCCTTTGAATGAAATATCTTCTTCAAAAGATCCTCTGACGTTGATAACGTGTAAGCGATTTTCAATGGCACTTACTTGTGCTGTAGTGGTATTGGTGGCACCTTCAATAATATCAGTGATTGACCAAGTTCCAGCAGTAACAGCAACATCGAGATACTTATAGTTTTCATCTTCATAGAATCCATAAACAATACCAGTTATGCTGCCATCACCTTGCTTTTGAACCACTTCATTCATTGTGAAAGGTCCATCAGTAATATTACCATCAATTCGGAATCTCTTATATGCTTTAGCAACCTTAGCTTCATTTATAGCAATTGTTTGAATCTCTGCATAGGTATCTTTATCAAGGGAATAGAAATAATCAGATCCAATAAGTTCACCACTAATTCCGACAGGAATATCTCTAGTTCCATAAGATTTAGTTTGAATTGTAATTGAATTTGTTAAATCAACATTAGTGTAATGATTACTAGATTTTAATTGTTCTTCAATGATATCAATATTGCTTCTGATGAATCCCATGACAGATTTTCCATCATAGTTAGCACCAGCAGTAGAATCGTAGAATTTGTAGAATCCTGAAGTAGGAGATGGACTTATTAGATCATTATCCAATGCTCTTCTAAAGAAATCCTGTAAGAGATCTAAAGTAAATTTCTTAATATTATATTCAACATTTGCATAAAATTCTTGACCAGAAACAGCAACATATGTTCCCAAGACTTCATTCGATAACTTAGCGCCCCAAGCAAATACACCTGGTCCACCAGTAATATCTAAAAGATAAATGGATCCTGCATTTGAATTTTGATCATCTCCTCCTGAAGCAGCAATATAAAGATTGCCGCTAATAAGTGTTACTGCACTACCAAATAAATCTGCAACGTTGGCATCAAATGCGCTTTCAATAATTCCGTTAGTCCCATCTAAATCATACAAGAACACCAAACCTTGAGTAGCAACTCCACCACTAGATAATTGATCGTTAGGGGCACCAACAGCAACTTTACCATTATCAATAGTCATTGAATGACCAAACTTGATTCCTGCAGCACCACCACCATCACCACCAGCGACGGGAGTCAACTCTACTTCATTAGTACCATCTAGATCAAACACCCATGCTCCACCTCTAGCAGCATTACCACCGACTGTCATATTGGGAGAGAAAACACCAATCTTATTATCACCAATAACTACACCATAACCAAATTGATCCCCTGTTGAAGAACCCGCATGAGTGAACTTAACTTCATTTGCACCATCAGCAGCATCATAAACATAAACAGCACCTGTGCTACTTGTTTCACCAAGAGCACCAACAGCAACTTTACCATTTCCAGCAGCGACTGAGAATCCGAACCTATCACTAGCAGCAGCATCGGATGCTTGAATACTATATTCAAAATTACCACTTAAATCATAAACACATACTGCACCTTGTTGTGCTTGATTGTTTGCTGCACCACTCCAACCGTTAGCACCGATGTAGACTTTATTGTTGAAGATAGCAACAGATTGTCCAAAGTAATCGTTAGATCTTTGGGTTAGATCAGAAGTACTCATATCAATTTTAACTTCATTACCACCATCTAAATCGTAGATGTAAACTCTGCCTGCATTGGCAAGACCATTCATAGTTTCGCCATATGCACCAATAGCAATCTTACTATTTCCAATTGAAGTAGCATTTCCAAAGTAAGCGAAAGAAGATTTAACACCAGGGAAAAGTTGAACTTGATTTGAACCATCTTGATCATAAACATATACGGTTCCATTACTAGTAAGACCATCTGTAGATGCTAGACCTGCACCAATGACTACTTTTCCGTTTCCACTAGACATACTCTCAGCAGTTCGACCAATTTGGGAATTGTTAGCGAGTGCAGGAGTAAGTTTGATGTCATTTGCAGTTCCTGTAAAATCAAGAAGTGCTGTTGTATTACTCAGAATATTGAGTTTATTGACAAGAGTTGCAAATCCAAAACCAAATTCTGTGGTAATGAACAATCTGTACCACCCATTACCAAAAGGAATTGCTCCATGCCCAGTAACAGTAAGACCAGAGGTAGTAAAGATACTTCCAATTTGTCCTGTGGTTAAATTGGCATTGAAATGTGCGTTCTCAGTGCCAGAATCTAAGAATACTGTAAATCTTACATTGTTATATTCAGATGCTTTTACAAACATAGACGAGGTAAATGTTTGTGTTGGATTAACCGCACCACTATCAAATTTCAATGAACCACTATCAAATTTAGATCCATCACTATCAAAGGTATCAAATGAAGTTAAACTATAAGATCTTTGAATATGATGTTGTCCTGTGGTTTCAGTAATTGCAATTTTTTCAGAAGTAATTGTATTATCAGGGGAAGTTCCTGTATTTACAGATACTTCAGTTAATGCTGTTGTCCAATTAGAATCAAATTGTTCTGGAGTTGTCCAAAGATTAGTAGGAATTATAGAACCTTCAATTAGAGAAGAAATTGCACTAGCAGTTTCGATGGTTTTGACATTAGAAGTATCATTGTACCATTCATGTACAACGGACACACCATTCTCACCAATCGTTGCCGAGGCACCAGATGGAGCAGTTATAGAATCGTCATCTGCAAAAATTGTTCCAACTAAGGAACCAATAATCATGGTGGATCCTGAACTATAAAGAACGGTTGCTGTTGTAGATCCATTAGTAATAGTTTCACCAGCAATAAATGTCCCGTAGAATGAAGAGAAAGTTAATGTATACGCAACTTGAGTATCTGTAGTGTTACTTGTTATGAAATCATATTCAATATTATTAACAATATCTTCAACGAAAGAATTGTATACCCAAGAATCTTGACCAAACTGATTATTTACACTAGCAGCAATTTCTTGCTTGTAATAGTTTTCATTAAATAAGATATTCTTAACTGCACTTCTTGCTTCAATTTTTCCTGGGAATAATGTATTCAGAGCAGTATCAAGAAGTTCTCTCATTCTACAGGAAACTGTATCAATGTCAGTTGGAGTAATTGAATCTCTATATGCAGTATTATTTGTAAATGCTGCAGCATATTGAGGACTAGTTACATTAGTGCCTCTATCATAGAGAAGATTTTTAATTGCTTTTTCACCAAGAGTTCTAATTTGCTCATTGGCAAAGAAGAATGTGTATAGTTCATTATCGATTGTGATAATTTTCAAATCAGTAGTCAAGAACTTCTGCATCTGAGTGATGGTACTATTATTACCACCAGTTTGAAGATCTGATATCATTGCAACAATAAGATCTTGAATATAACCAGAATAAACAGTTCTTGTATAAGTTGCTGCTGTAAATGTTCCGCTATTCAGACTATAACGAAGTTCAGTTCCAAGCAATCCAAGATTAGTTGCAGATGTTCCAACAATTTCTTCTGCGATGTATCCTCTGTTGAAGTACAATCTATCTGCAGCAGTATTGTAATCTAATCCAGTTGGTGCAATTAGATCATTGATAGCGTCAATTAAATTATCAATAGCAGTTTGTACATTTGCACACTGCCCACTATCATTAGTAATACCCCAATCACCAGTAATAATATTGTCTGTATTGGTATAATCAAGATCACCATTGATCGCTTGCTTCATATAGTAACCAAGTCTCTCATGTGCATATGCAGACTGCCAAACTTGAAGTCTGATATGTTGAATCTCATTAATGGTATTGAGATAGAATTTAGCAGCAGTGATTGTATTGTCATTACCACCATATTCAATATCATTTGCAATTTCACCAACGATAATAGCAAGGTCAGTCTTACAACGTTCTGTTCCTGCAGTACCACCACCAACATTTCTTGGCATAGTAGAAGCAAGATCTGGATATCTAGAAAGCATATCAGCAGATGCTTTATCTACGATAACTGAAGCGTTTGCACGAATTAAGTTTGCTGCATCACGGAATCTATAACGATCATCAGCACCAATACTATGTGCATAAACATAATCATTAGTTGCATCGTGATATGAGGATGTGAATGGAACTTCATAGTAAGCATCCACTGTTCCACCAACGAACTCAACAATAGGATCTACCTTTGTTATAGTGGCAATATGATCAGCATTAGCATCATTTGTTGTAGTTCCAATTGCCTCACTAATAGTATCCTCTACAATATCCAAGAGATTATTAACTGTGGATACAACGTCGGCACAATCAGATGTTGAATAATTCAAAACAGTTACTGCATCAGTATCTGCCGAGACGAATGTGTGAGGATATTGCTGTCCTACTGGTGATGCGCCAACATTCACAGTAAATGTGTTTGTTGTAAATGCATCAATTTTAATAGTGCTTTCATGTACTGGATCAGTTGCTCTAGGATAAGCATTAACACACACATCCCCATCTGAGGTACAAGTAAACTTCAGAGAACCTGGAGCAATTCTAATATAATCACTAGTTGTAAGTGCATGAGGAGTACCAAAGGTAAGTACCATATTTCCATTTTCAGGAGTGTATGAAACTGTACTTGGAGTTAAAGTTGTAAGTGTTGTATAGGAAGAATCTGTAACAGTTGCATCAGTAAATTGAGTAAGTCCATGACTTCCAGTAATGGTGATAGGAATATAGTTAATAATCGAGGACATATGACCTTGAATAGTTTGTAAACCAGTCAACAACTGATTATCATCAACTGTTGAATATCCAACAATACCACTAACAGGAGTTACGGTTCTATCAACTAATCCCGCAGAAATATCCCAGATGTGACTATTACTTCCATTACGCATATCCTCAATCAACTCAGTCAAGACTGACTTATATGTCAGAGCAAAATTAGTCGTGCTTAGGGACTGTGTATAATTCCAAACAAAAATTTCACCTGCAGATTCAGCATTATTGGGGTCAGCAAATTTACTACCAGCAATAACTCTATTATCGCCAACTGCAAGTGCAAAATCATCTCCAAGATAATCATATTGAGATCCTTGTTCTGTGGAGTTTAGAACAAGTTGATTTGTTCCATCAAGATCATAAGCATAAATTTTACCAGCACTAGGTTGTACAATACCAGAACCATTTGTTATTGATCTAATAGGAGCGCCAACAAATACCTTTCCTTGATTTACAGCAACCGATGCCCCAAAATTACCACCAGTACCATCAGTACCAGCAGATGAAAGGACAACTTCATTAGTACCATCTAAATCGTAGATGTATGCATTATTGCGATATTTTGCACCAACTGCAATTTTATTTTCACCGATAGCAACATGCCAACCGAATCTATCATTTTCAGCAGGCGAAGTATGATTAATTTTAACCTGATTCGTTCCATCAAGATCAAAAACATATACAGATCCAGTTGCTGAGGCAGTATCATCATCATATGGAGCACCAGTAACAATCTTATTATTTCCAATAGCAACTGAATGACCCAACTCGTCACCAGTAGCAGCATCAGAAGCAACAATCTTAAGTTCGTTAGTACCGTCTAAATCAAAGCGATATACAGCACCTTTGGAACTATCATTTCCATATGCACCAACAACCAAGTAATTACCATCAATAGCAACAGAATGTCCGAAATAATTACTTGCTGCAGCATCACTGGCAGTAACTTTAATTCTATTAGTACCATCTGCGTTAAAGATGTAGACTGAACCTGAATTAGTTCCATCATCAGAGTCAGATGGAGCACCAACTGCAACCTTATTATTGTTTACAGCAACTGAATAACCAAAAGTATCATTTTGTCCAGCATTTGAAGAACCTGCAGTTATCTTAACCTGACTTCCACCATTTAGATCAAAGATATATGCAGATCCAGAATTCTCTGCATCATCATCATCTTGATACGCACCAACAACCATTTTATTCGTTGTTCCATCATCTGAAACAGCAACTGAAGATCCAAAGTAATCATATGCAACTGAATCGCTAGAACCGTATACTGCAGCAGCAGTACTATAATCAAGTTGATATGGTGATGCTGCAGTAGCAACAGCATCACCCTCTTCAGAGAGAAGATCGATATTCTTAAGAACTGCAGTAGCAGCATCATAGTATCTGTGGGTTTTGTTTGCAAATCCTCTAGGAGATGTCCCAACATTTACAGTAACTGTAGTTCCACTTACTGCCGTTACATCAAGTGTAACACCGAATGACGGATCAGTAGAACGTGGATATGTATGATTTGTAACATAGTTATCCTTATCACAAGTAAATGTCAGGGAGTTTGCAGCAATAGTAAGAGTGGATGAAGTTGTATAACTATGAGACCCGATTGTAAGTACAAGAAGACCTGTAGATGAATCATAAGTTGCATCGGTTGGAGTCTTATTGGCACTATCGATAGTGATAGCGTTTGTTGTAGCACTTACAAACTGGTGTAAACCACCATATTGTCTAGTAGATCCAGTAATTGCATCATTGTTGAATTCTTCACCATCAGTAAAGGACTCAGTACCAGACCAATCTTGAGTATATGTTTGACCGTTTGTTCCATCAAAGTGAAGGAGGAGTTTGGTGTTTGCATCACCGTGGAACATACCTGTGGGAGCAGTAAACGTTGCCGTGTAACGAGCACTGTTAGAGACTCTAAAGTCGTCAAAATATCCAGGAGTAACAGCAGAACCTGCATAGTCAGCACCAATTCTAATTGGTTTTGTTGAACCGTAGTTGCTAGCGTCTGAGTATGTACCACCCTCTTGAGTGCCATTTAAGAACAACTTAGTGTCAGTACCACTTCTAGAAATAGCAACATGATACCAGGTATCAACTACAAGAGTTGTTGCGCCAGTAATAGTTACAGAACCATTATTGTAATACTTAATATTTGCACCATCGACATACAGATAAGGAGCAAGTTCCGTTGCACCAGATCTCATATCAAAAATAGTCTTACCACCAGCAGCAACACTGTTCAGTTTGATCCAGGTTTCAACAGTAAAGTCTCCAGAAGCAAATCCAAACTCTGTAGAAGTTGGAATAGTTAGATACTCATCAATAGGTACTGGACCAACGTTTACCGTGATTGTAGTATCAGTTTCTGCTGTAATCGCGAGAGCAGAACCAGATGCAGGATCGGTAGCACGAGGATACGCATAATTATTAGTATTATTATCCGAACCACAAGTAAATACAATACCATCATCAACAATTGTTACTGTATTTGATGTTGTAAGAGTATGAGTACCGATAGTAATAACCATATCACCCGTGAATGGGTTATATGTTGTTCCTGTAGCAGCAGTAAACGACCCTGTAGCGCCACCGCCAGCAATAATCGCATCATCAACACCACTTACAAAACTATGCGCTGACGTACCCTTAGAGAGTGCTAGACATGCGCTACCAAACTTAGAGTTTGCTGTATTAAGTTGAGCACCTGCAACAAATGATGCAGTATGATAGTCTTGACCTGTAGATTGAGATCTACCAATTTTACCAAGATAAAGTGTATTTCTTGCTTGACTATATCCAATAATTTCTGCCTTAGTATCTGCTGTTCTGATAATTTGACCACTAGAGAAGAATCCACCACCAACAAGATCAGTAAAGGTTAGTTTTCTTACTGCCATATTTTCATTGGCACTAAAGTCGCCAGTATTACCGCCATAAAGAACACGGTAGTTTCTGATAAACTCATCATCAGTAAATTCACCAGTTTCATTATCGTAAATTACAATATTATTACTAATAGATTCATTATTAGGGAAATCTGCATTAAATGCAGTTACATTATCAGTAAAATCAACGATACTTACTTGTGAATTGGAAATATCATCAATAATCTTATTAGGATAACTAATTGATGTTAATCTGTTGAACAGAAGACCAAAGAAAGAAGATCCAGATGAAATATTAACCTGTTCAATAAACTCTTGAGTTATAGGATCCTGATATGCGCTAGTAGAAGTGATACGAGCAACAACACCAGATTGAGCACCAATAATAACATCATTCAGTTGAATATTAAAGAGACCAGGTGTGGACTGATATGTTCCTGCAGTCTTACTTAAAGTTAAATCATTGGTAACTTCAATATCAGTAGAATACATTGGAGTGTCTTCCTGATGAGAAGTAGCTGCTGTCCCAAGTTGTCCTCTAGTTACGACAATAGTTGTCGAATCTGATCCATTGGTTACGGAGGTAACTGTAACAATTTCAGAGGCAATTTGATAATCATCATTCTCCACAAACGTTCCAATAGGAACTGGTGTATCAACACCTGCTGCTGTAGAAACTACCTCAACATTTGTAGTTGAAGCTCCAATACCATAGCGAAGTTTTGCAATAGGAGTTTCTTGACCCGTTTCAAGGTTAATTGTTTCTACGACTGCAAGATCTCCATCCAGATTTGTAATTTGTTCGTTAAAAACAAATAATCCATTGCTGTAGATACCACTATCAATAGTTTGAAGAGTTCCAGAGAATCCAGTAGCACCAACTTGACATTGCTCACCACTAACAAAAGTTCCTTCAGTGACAAATCCACGAATAGTATCACCAATAACATTAGTGACAGTAAGTCTTGCTCCAGAAGTAATTCCAATTAAAGTATTACCGACATTAGGGAAAATACCGCTCGTGAAAGAGAATTCCAAATCAACAGTTGCAATTTGCTGAATTCCTACGCTCACATACTTAACACTTGCTGGAGGTGAAGGTGGTTCTGAGAAAATAATTGAATCTCCTTGAACTTCGAAGGAAGCATCTGGAGTTTGTGCAACACCATTTAGAACAACAAGAAGTTGATTAGCGTTAGCAATTACATTTTCACCATTAACTGTTAGTGGGAATTGCGTTCTTTCGCCATCAAATAAATTGGACATATCATCAAGACGTTGAACAACGGAAGTGAGGATATTCTCAGAAGAGGTCAATCTTCTTTGACGGAATAAAACTTCAGTATTATTGAACTCAGAGTAAATTGGTTCCGCCAGAGCAAAGTTTTGAATATTTGGTACAGTTGCTTCTCTAGCGAGTTCAACAGACTTAGTTAATTCAAAATCAATTTCTCTATTTGCGGTATACCCATACTCTCCCAAATTAAGTTCACCAAAAACCTTAAATGATGCAGGGTGAACATTTTTAATTAGAATATCTTTCCAATCATCAATAGAAACCGAGGACTTAACTGCATATGAGAAATCTTGATAATAGTAAGAGTCTTGAATTTTTTGAATAATCTCAGAAGGTTTTCCAACATCATCAATGAATTGACCCGTTGTCTTGGTAATAGGTCCAATCTCTAGAACACCTTTAGCAATATTAAGATCGCTAATAACACCAGAGGACTTAGAAATTACACCAGTAACTTTTTGATTTTCTGAGAAAACTCCCGTGTAGTCAACGACTTTTAAAATTCTAGGTCCAACTTGCCAACCTTGGTTTGTAGAAACAAATCCAGTAGCAGTTGCATTTTCTAAACTATCTCCTTGGTAAACCATTTCACCTTCTAAGAAGGTCGAGGTAATAACATTTGCTTCTGCAGCTGCACCAAACGATTCTGTCAATACTTGCTGTCTACCCGTTCCAGCATTAGCAAATGTAATAGCATCACCCAATTCAGCGTTAGCTGGTGTAATAGCAAGTTTCAGTTGATCTCCATCAAGGGAATTTGCTGTACCAGTAATTGCATAATAAGTAGTGTTTCCATTAAGTCTACCAACAGCACCAGAAGCGAGTGGGAATTCTATACCATCACCAGTATCAACTACATTAAGAGTAACTGCAGAACCATTTACAATTCCATGTGGGAATGCAAATTGGAGTAGTCCCAAATCAAGGTTTACAACATAGTTGAAAGAAGATTTCAAAGATACTGTTGGTGCAGAAGAATAACCAGCACCAGGATCTTTAATAAGTATTTGCTCAATTCTTCCATTTCTAATACTTGCTTCGGCAATAGCACCAGATCCACCACCACCAGTAATAATGATAGCAGGTGCTTGCGAGTAACCAGAACCAGGATCAGTAACTGTGATACTATCCAGAATACTAGTAGATGTTAATTGCGCGTTGATTGGGAAAGTGATTTCAGGGCGCAACGTATAGTCATGTGGATAATCATAACCAAAGTTATTATTCTTAAGTTTTTTAATCTTACCAACATTTGTACCTTTAGTGAAGATTACTGCACCAGTTCCAAATGGAGGGATAACAACGTTGATTGCAGCACCAGATCCAGTCAGTCCAGCTCCAAGAATTCCATCAATGGATTCAATATCAATAAATGCAGTAGTGTATCCCTTACCAGGAGATGTAATTGTTACCTGTTGAATTTGACCAGGAATAGTAACACCTTCATCAGTTTGTCCATTAGCGACTACAATTGTTACCAATCCACCTTCACCATCACCACTGATAGGAACACTGTTATATGTCCCAACCTGATATTCAGTACCAGGTTCAGAGATCTCTGCTCTTTCAATTTTTCTAGAAGACTCAATACCTGTTACAATAGGCAATCTAGAATAAAATCCACCAGAGTTAACTAATCTAATTTGACCTATACTACCAACACCTTTTTTCGAACTTGTCATGTAATTGGTGTTCGTAATGGTAGCAACTCCTTCTGGTTCATTAGACAGAGGGAATTTCATAGTTTTTGCACCAACTGTAATTGTTGCTCCAGTAACCTCACTAATAGTAAATGTTCCAACATATGGAGAATCAACAATATCCAGATAACTAGAGGGGTCTACAGGTGTATCTGCACCCGTTCTAGATGGATCAAAGTAGTAAGAGATATTAGTAACAGTATCCTGACCAACTTTAAACTTAACTGTAGGAGTTGGTTGACCTTCTCCAGTGATACCAGGAGTACCAATACGTTCAATAGAATTGAATGAATATTCAAGTTTATACAAATTATCTTTAGAGAAAGACAGGTTTGCACCAAGCATCGATGAGTGACTTAGATCAAACAGATACTGATGACCATAATACATTTTTAAGACAGGAGATTTACTGAAAATGCTAACATTTGCTGCATTTGGTGCTGGATCGGTTTGAGCAGCAGCAGGAAGTTTGTAAACGAATTCTCTATCGCTTACAACAGTATCAACAGTAAAAGAACCATCATATTCATCGTATACAGTTCCACCAGCAGTTTGAGAAGGATTGCCATCAACTAAAATATTATGACCAACATCAAGATAATGTCTAGAAGATGTGATGATGTAAACTTCATCAGTATTAACAACACTTGTTGCTTGCAATACCTTATCTAAGGTAGCAACTAAAGTAATTTTAGTGACACCTGTTAAATTAGTAATTTGAGCAGTAGTTTTAGCAGTATTGAAGCTAATATCAGATGCTGTAATACTTACAACTGATCCAGGAATAAACGAAGTGCTGCCAGAAACTTCTACAATTTGTACACTGTAAATATCAGCACCAAATGGTTTGAATTTTGCAAATGAATCTAGATTTTGTCCACCACCCGCATTATAACCAGTACCATCTAGATTATAATCATCCAAGTCTATATCAAAAGTACCAGGAGTAGTATTGACTATATCGCCAAATACATATCTTTCAATTACATTTACATCACTTGGAGTTGTTCCAATAATACCATAAGTATCTTTCTCATCAAATTGTTCGGTTGACAATAAACCTGTATTAAGATCATCACTCCAAGAATTATTATTTACAGCAACATAAACTTTATTATTAGTGGTATCAGTTTTAATAACATAACCACTATTAATAAACGATCCTGCATCTGTATTCAATACAAGTTTAGATCCTAAAGTAATTTGAAAATCTTGATTAAGTGATAATTCTTGAATATTATCAATTTTAACAGTATCCGTTACTTTCATATAGTAACGATCTTTTACAACTGCAGATACTTTAAGTTTTTTAGATCCAGGAGAAGGAACGGTTGCTGTTCTGGAACTCCAGATATCAGAACTGTATGTTAACGTTTCAGTTCCTTCCTGCATCGTAGTTGTAGCATCTTCAAAATCCAATCCTTGGAATCCAGAAGTTCCAAGAGCAAATCCAGTAGAGGAAACAGTCATACTAACTCCAGTTACTGGAGTTATTGCAGTTCTGACTAGTCCAATATTTGTAGTGCTTAGAATTCCTTTGTCGCCAAGTCTATCAGTATCAGAGTCTTTGTCTACTTTTAATCCCCAACCAATATAATCGATATAATCATAGCGACTTGTGTTAGTAGCAAACCAAGCATCATCTGCCCAATCCAATGCAAGAGCATATGCTCCTACAGGAGGGATGGTAGTTACATCAGAAGGAACTGTAGGCGCAACAGCTCTATTTTTAAGTCTGACCGTATCAATATATCCTTGGAACTGCTCGTTAGAACGGAATTGACCAGTTGTTGTAGATCTACCAGGAATATTACCAAAATGAATATCTTTGTTGGTAAAAATAGTATCTGAGATAGTTCCAGTTAGAATTTCGGTACTATTTACATATACCTTAAATACATTACCTTCTTTCTTAATACCAATAAATTGCCAAGAGTTATCAGCATACATTGTTGTCTGAGTAGACTGTATTGCTCCTCCTGCAGAATTAATTGACGTGGTGTCATTAGTAACAACTAACTCTAGTCTGCCACTACTTTCATCATAATATAACCAGAGACCACCTGTAGCATCAGTAGCATCACCAATACTAACCAAAGTATATTGTGTTTGACTGAAGGACTGATATTCAGATCCATTTTTATAGATCATGAACTCAAGAGTCCAATCATCATTCAGTTTTGTTCCAAGTTCAGATCCAAGAATTTTTACTGTGGCATTTTCCCAACTAGATGGAGATGCAGTTTGATATCCTTGAATGAATGCATAATCTGCTAAAAATCTTACAGAATCCCCTGTTTCAACAATTGAAGGTGTGTAGTGACCTGTAATATCAGTTGCTTGTGTTGCACCAGTAGTAAATGGTAATACAAACTCATTTCTATTCCATTGAGTTTGACCAAATGCATAGACATCACCAGAATTATCTACGGTGATGGCATTAACTGTGATACCTTCAATGTTATTTGCATTAAATTCACTATTAGTATGTTTCTTGAGAATACCATTATATCCAATTTTTGCAGTATCAACAGTTTTTAGTCCACTTGTACTATTAGTACTTGTATACGCAATATTAAGATCTCCAAAAATATCAATACTACTTCTAGAAGCAAGTTCAATATTATTTCCTACAGGAGCAATATATCGATAGTTCCAAAGGAGATCTCCATTAGTATCAAGTTTTCCAATCCAGAAACTATCCTTTATAGTAGTATTGGACTTGAGTGCTAACGTTGAAGTGATATAAAACTCATTAAACTCATCAACAATTAAACTAGTATCTCCAAATGAATATGTAACATTATTAATCTCCTTAATCCATTCAACAGTAATTACAGAAGTTCCAATAAGAACTTTACCAAAAGATACTTTAACATCAGAAGATCCCTCAGTGGGAGAAGTCTCCATGACAAAGTATACTGCATCATCCAAAACAATAAGATCGGTAATCTTTTCAGATCCATTAACCGATGCAAGTTTTCTCTTTGCAGCAAACGTACCAGATGCATCTACAGATGCAATAAAAGCATCTTGTGGATTAGCAGAGTTTGTATTGGTAAAACCACCGATAATATAACGAGAATCTGAATATCTCTTGATAGTAGTGATATTATCAGATCTTGTAGCACCAGAAATACCAGCATATCCTTTCTGGAAGTTTAAGGTAGCACTTAATCCATCAATTGCTTGTGTATATTTTGCTAAGATAATATCAGGATTATATGCAGCAAGAAGTGAAGAATTTGGTTTATTTTGACCAACTACCCAAATAAAATCTCCATTAACATCTAGTTTTACAAACTCTGTATATGTTTCTCCATCTTGACTTTCAAGAGTTTTTTCCCATTCTTTAACACCTAGTTCAGAGAACTTGGAGACAAATGCAACCTCGTTACTATTATTATCAAGAGTTTTACCACAGAAGAAAACCTCTTTATCATCATTAACAAATACATCATTAACTTTTACATAATTTTCATTTTCAATTACGGAAAGATAATAATTTGCCTTTTTAAAAACTTGAGGGTGAGATAAAATGATACGAGGGTTATTAACATATCCAGAACCAGAATTAATAATATTGACAGTATCAATAGATCCAACCGAACTTACAATTGCTTGTAATTCTGCAGAATCGCCGTCACCATCAATAATGATCGTTGGGGGAATATCAACATCATACCCAGATCCATTTTGTTCAATAATAAGTTCTTCAACACCTTTTAATTGTCTAACAACAAACTGTTTGTTTGTGTTATCCATGATCGGTGTATAATCCACATAAACAGTATCTTCAATAACAAGATTATGAGGATTAGTAGTTGTTAGTACACCATAGAATTTGTCTTCAACTACTTCAAAATTATAAGAAGATATAGATTCACCCTTAATTCTAGAAACTCTAGCAGATGCACCAATTCCATCAGTATCAGTATTATCAAAAGTTAAAATATCATCAACTTGATAATTTTTACCAGCATCTTCAATAATGAATCCAGTTACGGATGCATCTTCAAACTTGGTGGTAGTTTCAACTTCAATATCAACTTTAGAATCAAATCTTACCGATGGGAAATAATCAAATAACTGTAAAGGAGATTCCTCAAAGAGTTGATCTGGATCGTCAGTTTCATCTTGACTAATAATACCATCTCTATTCTCATCTTCTACTTCAAACAGGATAATATCACCACCTTCTGTAGTTAAAGCATTTGTCGATGCATTAGGAGCACGTTCAACATCAATGTCAACATTCTCATAAGGATCACGATATCTTACAACTCCTGTTGGGATATTCTGTTGGATTGCATCCTTATTCAAATTCCAAGAGTCTACAATAGAATTAAAACTTGGACCAATAACATAAGGGAATATTGGATTACCTGCTTCGGTAGTATCAACTGTAGTAAAGTAGCAATATCTACCCTCTGGAAAATCAGGAGTTTTACAGAAACGACCATTGTATTGATCTAGATCTCCAAGACCAAATGCATATTCATAGTCTTCAACAAATTTTCCTGCAACTTCTTCGGTAAGCAAAGGACCAGCAGTTCTAACAGGATATGGATTTGAAACCCCATCATAGACTAGGTTAGTTTTTAATCGATATGAACTATTCAAACGAGTAGTATTCGAAGACTGATCCGTAGGATCTGAGTAACCATAAGGACCATAAATGGGATTGCCATCAAATGCCCAACCTATAATTGGCGAGTGTTCTAATTGAGTTTCTTGCTCTAAGATAGCACCAGTGATACTTTCAAATAGATTATCACCAAGAATATATCTTAATTTTTGAGGGTTGGAAATATGAGCATATTCTCCCCCATATTGATTATTAAAACCAGCAAATACCGAACCTTTAGACTCATCAACAGTTGTAGTCTCTTGTAAATTATAAGTCCACTCAAAAATATTTGGACTAAAGGTTGCTCCAGTACCAACTGATGTCAGATTGATAATAGTTGTTCCTTGAACATAATTGATGCCTCTATTGAGGATTTCAATATTAGTAACCCTACCAGCATTTTCACCATCAGTATCGATAGTAGCACGGGCAACTGAACCAAAACCATCACCTTGAATGGTTACTTCTGGTGCTGTAGTATATCCGACACCTGCAGAAATAATTGCAATAGAAATAATTCTACCATTACTTACAATAGCTTGAGCAACTGCACCAGTTCCAGAACTCAATGTAACTGATGGTTTAGAAGTATATGAAGCACCTCCATCAGTTACTGCAATAGACTGAATTGCACCTCTAACGGAAGCAGTTGCTGTAGCGCCAGTGCCACCACCACCAACAATAGTAATAGATGGTTGAGAGGTATATCCAGTACCACTAGTATTCATAAGGATACTAGAAACAACACCTTTAGTAACAATAGCAGTTGCTGCAGCACCAGATCCATTACCACCAACAATAGAGACAAGTGGTGAGGAAGTATATCCAGATCCACCATTATCTACAACAATTTCAGTAATAGAACCATTTACAGTTACTGCTGCAGTAGCATCTGTTCCTCCACCACCAGAAATAGTGATAACTGGAGGGAATGCCGCATCATATGAAGATCCTGCATCTGTGATATTGATTGAAGTGACTGGTCCAAAAGTTTTTGTGATATCTGACTTATATGACCAAACTGATGTTCCATTAATCCAAGTTCCAATAGGACCAGGTGAAATAGCATTCTTAATTGAAATTGTAGAGGGTACTAATGGAAATCTATTCAGTTTACGTTGGTTTCCAGGTAAAAGAGCAGATCCTGGGAAGGGTCCGATCTTATAATTTGGAATACCAGTAGATGCAACATATGCATAATTATCATTGAAAAATGAATTCTGAATATTAGTGGTATAAGGACCAATAGAATTAAAAACTGCACTATTATCAGATTTTCCTTTATTAAGGTCAACAGAGACTAATATATTACCCTGAGGTACTACTTCTGCTGGTTGTGGCAATTGATATTGGAAAACAGATTCAGTATCTCTCGATGTTACTTCAAATGTTCCGTTATAAACAATTGGATTCGCACCGTAAATAGTAACTTGATCCCCAACCAAAAGACCATGGTTATTAGAACAAGTGACTGTTGCAAATGTGTTATTAATACCACCATAGGTGATAGTATCAACTTGTAATAGTTTCTTAACATTATACAACCAGGTTGTTAATTCTGGTTTGTTGGAAGTTCCTCCAAGTTTAGATACCGATAGTTTATCTCCAGAAAGATAGTAAGATCCAGTATCTGTTAACGTTGTTTCTTGAGCATCAACAATACCAACTACTTTAAGAACAACTTCAAGAGATGTTCCTTTATTAACGTATACAATAAGATTTGAGTTTACTTCTGTAGCAGCATCCCAGTCTTCAACAACACCGTTTACAGAACGAGTACACTCAATAAATTGGTTTAGAGACTTCTCTTTATATTGAATTAACTCAGAGTTTCCAATTAAAAATTCACCATTTCTTTCTGGCCAACCAATAGTAGAGTCTACAGTAATAATACTATCTGTAGTATTAAGAGGTTCACCAAGTTTCGTCTTATAAGGAACTACAAAGTTACCTTGAATAGTTTCTTCAGAAAGAACAAGTTCAAAAAGTTCTACATTAGATGTTTTAATAGAAATGAAATTTTCAATTAGAGCAGTTGCTACTGAAATATTAGGATCTGCAATATTATTATCTTGTGTTAATAATCCATCTTTAATATTTTCAGGATCTCCACTAACTAATGTAGCGCGAAGAATCGTATCAATAGACCAAGTGGCATCAGATGGTTTGATGATTTGATCCTTAGGATAGGAAACAGAAACTTCTTCACCATAAAGAAGTTTAAACAGATAGGATATACTGAAAGATGTACCTTTAGTGGAATAAAAATCTTTTACAGACTTAATTGCATTTCTTACATCAATTTTAGTATAATCGAGTGTAGGAACATCGGGAAGGAATTGATCAATATATTTGTCAAGTAATCTTTTGACAAATAATGCGTCTAGACATTTTACTTCAGTATCAATTTCTGCAGTTGCTGCAACTGTATTATTAGAAAATACAGCATTACCAACTTCGGTATAATTAACAATACCACTTGCCGCTCTAGCACATCCTAAAAATTGTGCTTTATCATATCCAGATCCAACTTTAGAAATAGAGAAACCAGTAATTTGATTCAATCCAATCTCAACAGATGCTTTAGATTGAGGAGGATCTTGAATAATAATTGTAGGAGGATTTACTGCAGAATATCCAGAACCAAAATTAGTGATATTGATGTCAGTAATTTGTCCATTAAAGACCGATGCTGTTGCTGTTGCTCCAGTTCCACTGGCATCTGTTCTGTTATCAACAATATAAACAGAGGGAACATCTTCATACCCAACACCACCACTTAAAAGTTCAACAGATACAACTCTTCCATCACTGTCAACTAAAGTTTCTAGAACTTGAGCTCCAGTTGGATTGATTACAGCAATTCTAGGAGTTGTAAGGTATCCTTGACCAGCATTCAAAACATTAACAGATGTAACCACACCATCGGTTAAAACCGCCTGTAAGACCGCTTTAATACCATTCTCACCCACTGGTTCATCAACATAGATTAGAGGCACTGTGGTGTATCCAGAACCACCTTCAGAAACAGTAACTCCTCCACTAATACTACCGTTGGACATGGTTACTGGAGCAATCTTTGCCCCGCCAGGTTGTTTGAATGAAACTCGAGGGATAAAAGTATATCCACTTCCAGAATTTTCAATTTCAAGACTGGTTATAGAACCATTTTCAACTACTGCTTTAATTTCAGCACTTTGTGAATCTGTGGTAGTTGGTGCTTGAATTACGACTTCTGGAGGATTAGTATCACTATATCCTCTACCACCATCAAGTAGACTTACAGACTTAATACCATTTACAAGTGCAGATGCTGCAGCACCTCTACCGTTCAAACTATTGATTGAAACTTTTGGAGGATACTTATATTGATATCCAGATCCAGTTTGATTAATATTGATTCCAGTAAGAGTACCAGTATCACTAATACGAGCATATCCAACTGCACCACTACCAAAATCGGGAATAGGTGCTTCAATTGAATATAAAGAAAGTAATCTGCCGTTTAAAGGTGCTTCATTAAAAATGAAAATATCTCCATCAATGAAGAAATCTTTTTTTGGTTCAAGAAGTTTATTATCATATACCGCTAGAATATATTCATCTGCAATTGGTTCATAAGATACACCATTCCTAGTAATTTTAAATTCTGTCTTATTTTCACCAAATGAACCCGAAATATCGTCAGTATCAACAATTGAATTCTCAACAAAACCACTAAGGAATGTAATAAATGTATTAACATTATCATCACCTGCAGTTCTTACTCTAGGTGCAGTTGTAAATACAATATTTGTCCCTTCAATAACATAATCCACAGTAGGAATTAAAACTTCTCCATAAACACTAACAATTAAATGTTGTGCAGATGGACTACTAACAGGAGAAGACTGTGATGTTAGTGGAAAAGAACGAGTTGTTCCATCAAATGAATCGATAAGTTGAGCAAGTCCAGTCCACTTTAACCTGACTTGATCATAAGAAATACCAGGACTTAATGCAATATTAGGAGAGGTTGTACTTTTTTCATAGTAGATTACCTCATCGCCAATAAGAATTGATCCGTTTGTATCAATAAAACTATCAACACTCTCAACAACAATGGTGTCAGTTGTTTTAGTAATAGGTTCTACAATTTTTGTAGCACCACCTAAGATACTAATATCCAATTTGTCAATATCAAGATATTGCAAAAAGTTATTAACAATATTTTGACCCAATCCAGTTTTTTCTTGAGATCTATAATAGTACTCAATAAATTTATTAAACAGTGGGTAATCTGTTTTTAGGAACTCAGGAGACTGAGTAGCAATCGACTGGGAGACCTTATTTGTATTCATCTAACTTTAGAAGCAACTTGTGTCGTTGATTGAACCTTGATTTGATATATTAGGAATGTCAAGCACTGGGGGTTTAACATTGAAGTCCGTTGGCGTCAAACTATTTAGTGGGACAGTGGCAGGCGTTGGAGTGCCTACAGGAGAAATTGTAATTGGTGGACTTACAATATTAATGATAGTTCCAGGAGAAGCTGACGGAATTGTAGAATTGTTAGCAGGAATGAATATGATAGGTATTTTAATTCCACCATCAGCAAAACCAGTACCGCCTGCATCACCACCACCGCCTGCTGTTTCTGCAATTAGAGGGAAGTCAACAACAGTACCAATTCCAGTACTAACATTAGTAATAATAACTGCATCTGGTGGGAAACCGCCACCATCACCAGTCCAAATTATATTAACTGGACCAAAACAAACTTCTCCAGTTTCATAATTAACAGTTCCTGCATTTGTATCTGTATAAATTTTACGAGTTCCTGTATTATAGAACATTAGCAGATTGCCGAATCCATCATCTTCAAATTGTTGATCAACACCAGGTCTATCAGCAGTTCTAAAGGTTCCTGATACTACTACAGGTTCCTTCTTACATTGATTATCACCACCTGTAGAAGTATCAAGACTAGGACCACTATTATAGAGTGGAGATCCTGTAGAAATACAATAAGTATTAGATTCGTCTGTTAAAGATGGTTCGATATACCTTAGAATAGTTGTTTGAAGTGAAACGTCGGTAATACACTTATTGGCAAGTGTAATTGCTTTTTCAAGTGATTGTGCTCTAAAGGTAGAATTGAAGTTATTAATCTCGGTCTGAGTTGCCCAATTAATTACGGCATCACTAACATCAGATTTGATTTCTGAAGGATTTGATCCACAACCTGTATCATACAATGCAAAGATTTTTGGAACGATGTAAATGTCTTCAGGATCAATAATAATTGGATCTATAGATGCCATTGCATATGGTCTTAGAAGACCTGAAATTTCTTTCTTTGTTGCATCATTCAATAATGAACCTGTTTTTGTTTTTATAACAATATACACCTTTCCATATACTGGAGGATTGAGTGAATCTCCGCCATATGCAACAACAGAGTCTGCATTTGCATAAAGATTTTTTGCTAAGATAGCATAATCCTGAGCAGTCACTGCTCTATATTGAGTTGAATAGTACCTAGGAGCATTATACTTAATAGATTCAATTGTTTCTGCAGAGTCACCTTCTAAAGATTTTGCTCTAGTAACAACATTAATCATTGCGCTGGCAAAATTCTGACCATTACTGTCTATAAGTTTTCCAATAAAACCAAACTTACCACATTCATTTGCTTCTTTTCCAGCAGTAACAAGATATTCAAGTTCGATAACCTCACCGTCTTTTACTGCTCTACCAACACTATCATCACCAAATCTAATCTCATATCTCATATCTTCTGATTCAGATAAGAAATATGCTCGAGTTGTGGGGGTTACAGTAGAAACAGTTGTTGCACGAGTGTAAATATCAAATTGAGTAGATGATTCGTTTGGTTTTACCTGAACTGCTAAAGTACTAGTATCAACATCCTCAGAAGGGACCTTATATATTTGTTTTGCAAACGTGTTAACAATATAAGAAAATTTAACTATAGTTCCCTCATAGATCGGAATATTACAAAAATCTGCTTCTCCTGAAATAGGATCTACGTTAACTGTAACTGCAGTTAATGTATTCCAAATATAATTACATCCTGTAGCTACAGGACCCTTCCTTAAAGTTACTGACTGTGGATATGAACCTTCTAACTGTGTAGTTTTTACTTTAAAACTAACAATTGCTTTTGATGCCCTAATAGATCTAGGGACATAATTCAATAACTTAGCAATATTGACAACATTGTCTCTTACTGTTGCTGAAGATAGGAAAGATTCATTTAATGCCATATTAGCATTAAATGAAGTGTAGTATGTATTATACGCTAATAGATCAATAAGATACGACAATGATGAACCATCAAAGTCGTAGTCAGTAAATTCATCACGAGTCCTTAAATATGACTTAATCGAGGATCTAATGTCATCGAAATCTAATGCTGTTAAATTGTTTGGTTGCATTATTCGGGTCTCTGTAAAACAAATTCTATCGTTTCAACAATAGGCAAACCAACGATTTGATATTCAATTGTTACATTTAATCTATTACTATCAAAAACTGGATCAACAATCACTTCTGTGAGTGCTACTCTAGGTTCATATTGGTTTATAGTAGTACGAATTTCATCCTCAATTGCATCAGCAGTAAAAGCATCTAAAGGTTCGAACAAAAGACGATTTACTGCTGATCCCACTAAGGGTTGAAATGGTTTTTCTCCAGGACTAGTTAAAATTAAATTTTTAACTGCCTGTTTGATTGAGTTATCATTATTTACCACAGAGAGATCATCAGTAAAAGGATTTTTAGAAAAGTTGACTGCAACATCTTTAAAACTTCTAGATTTTTTAAAGGTGTTTCCACCTATTGACTTTAACGCCATCTCTCTGACAGTACTTCATACTAATATATTTATCGCCCTTGTCCACGATAACGCTTTTTAGCGTTATTTCTACTTGTAGAGGCATACTTAGTATGCTGCCCAGTACCCTGACGAGTTTTTTTGGGTTGACTCTCGATCATGTTATCGCCAGTGAGCGATCTTCTAACTTTTGCCATTAATTAAATTCCTCCAGTTGCCATTCCAATGAATACGTTGATACTTGCCCCAGTTACTACTGAACAACAAGGGAAAGCTGGACTGAAATCCCCTAGAGGATCGCCAAACACAGATGCTCGTTTCATATTAATGAATACAGACTTTTGAGTTGCAAAGTGCTTTCTAGAGTGTCCTACAGCAGGTTCACGTCCAGCTACCACGCCTATTGTACACCAAAAAGCAGGATTTGTCACGCAACCTGGGGGACATCCTTTTGGGATACCTGTATAGCACGCTTGATGCGTAGTTGGAGTCGGATGTGGTGTTAATATATCCTGATCTACGATAGGTATAATTTTATTGATAAACACATTTCTTGCTGCTCCTAAGGGAGTTGCTGGTGCTTGCAGTAAAGGTGGCCACAGTGTAGTTGCGTTCATAAGCATCACTGTCTTAGGAACGATTTTTGGGTCTAGAGGTGGCATCGTACAACCAGGTAATACAGATCCACCTAGTCCTGCATGGTGTGTAGACCCACTTCCCGTTCCATGACCACTACAAGGTCCCTGATAAAGTCCTGCTGCTCCTGCTGCCATAATTAATCTGCAAATGGATTCCCGTATTCTTTAGCAGCTCTGACGACTGTTTGAGCTGCTCTAGTCAAATCGTGCCACATTGTGATCTTTCCTTCTGCAGTCCACTCCTGGCATCCTGGTCCCATAAGAGGTGACATTGTATAAGTTCTGGTTACAGTAGTACTTTCGGTAGAACCAGTAGCTTCATCTGAAGTCGAAGTAGTTGTACTACTATTTGGAGTAAGAAATGGTGGAGGACATGCAAAATGAGCGCAACCAATATCCTGTGGTGTACAACTTAATTTTACAGAAATTTCTGTTACATCAGTTGGATCTGGACGAAATTGTCTAACGATATATTTAGTAAACTTTGAAGCAACTGGTAAATTAGTAAAACTTCCTGCACAACTCTCTACTTTAGTTTCGTTATCTACACGATAATCGGGATATACTTCTTGCGTAACATCATCGATATTATCACTCACAGTTTTTTGAGTTCTAGGTAAATCATCTCTAATAACACCTTTGATATCAAAGGGCAATGGTGGAAGCGCAGGATCTATAATATATCCCCCATCCAATTCAACATTGTCAAGATAACCTACGTCATAGTTAGGTGTTATAAGTTGCTTCAAAGGATCTGTAACATCTGATGTATATTTTTGCTGTGATTTTTGACGTATACTTTCTCTATCAGGATCCATTTTTATATCAATGACTGGTTCTGCACTAATAATTTCACGTTCTGATGGTACTGCATCAAAAGATAAATTAAGACCTTTGAATAAGTCTTCAGTTACGGCTGTATACCCTTCATCTGAAGAATTTTGTCTACTTTCAGGCATTTTAGAAAAAATGTCTCTAGTCTCTTCGTCGTAATCGTCGCGATAGGAATCATTACCAATTGTCTCTCTTTTGAATTCTGCAAAATTGTTAATAATAATCTCAGGTCTACTAAGATTAGTATATCCTCTACCAGGATTGGTAATTGTAATGTTTGTTACCTTACCGCCAGCAATAGTTGTTGAAATTTTAGCAGGTTGATTATCTCCACCATCAGTTTGATCAATTGGTTGGGCATCTACCTTCCCATCATCTTTAGTTAAAATTTTAAACTTTAATTTTTCTGTTGTTAAGATTAACTTAAAATCTGGATTACCATCATCCTCACCTTTCTTTGAAAATGCCGTATTATTATCAGTAGGAGCACCAATTCCTATATCAGGCAATTCCTTCATTAAATTTAAGTTTTCGCCACCAGATGTAACCTCTGAAATTGCAATTTTTGCCCCACCACCAGAAATTGTAACAATATCTCCGTTTTGATACCCAGATCCTGGAGTATTAATACGAACAGCATCAACTATATCAGCAATTTCTGAGGCATTTTCATCAAACACCACTGATGTATCAATATCAACGGTAAGACCACTACCATTTCCGCCACTAGTAGCAACATTATCACCACTTGAGTAACCACTAAGAGGTTGTCCGTCATTCAGAGAGAAAAAACTACCAGTATCCAGTGAATATGCGCCTGCAGAAATATTAATATCGCTAATTCCACCATTTTCATTCACAGTAATGAATGCTCGAGGTGTTTTAATGTCACCAAACACGTCAGATGCGTCTTTATTTACGTCGCCCGTCAAAAATTGAATAGATTTATCCAAAAATTCATACAATCCTACTAAAATTGCGCGATCTTTGATACCATATCCTGCTACAGCAGTGATAATATGTGCTCTATTACTGGTATATTGCGTGTCTTTAACAAAATCAGAACCACTACCGTCCAAATAGATGATATGATACGGAAATTCTCCTATCTCAGTATGAAAAGTGCGCGTAATTTTATGACCATTGATAGTATCATTGGGTCTTAATAGATCAAAACCAGGTACTTCTTGTTGAGAAGGTATATTTCCAACTGCAGTCACCCTAATATTGAGTGTTAAGGTTGTTAAAGTATTATCTGGTAGACGATGCTGAAAGGTAATTGGTATTACATCTCCAATAGACCATCCTGTTCCATTGTTTAGAATCTCTGTTGGGATCCACCGAGTGCCTGAGAACACTGTGGTCGCGCCAGAATCGTCATATATGGGTTCGATACTAAACTTAACTCTAAAGTCAAAAGCATTTACACCATCATTGAGATTATAAACTTCAAAATCACTAAATCCTTCATCACCATCTTCCTCTCCAACAGCAGTTTCTCCTTGCCATGGACTTTGTGATGATGTATATGCTATACCTGCATTGTTTGTGGCATCCCATGCATTTACATAGGTCGTCCCATCAAAACTTACCTCAAAACCTATAATACCATCTGGTACTTGTGTGGATAATGAATCGTAAGTAAATGCAATCTTATTTGAATCTGTGCCAAATCCAAACAATGTGGGGTGGGGGCAATCAGGATCGCCTGTTAGATCTTCAGTTGCTGTATAACTTAAAGATGTATTGGCAGTACTACAATTGAATGCTGCACAGGGAATACACCTTGTACTTGCTGCTGGTGTACTTGCACTTGAAGAAGTTGTTGAATCAAGTCCTGTAGTAGGATCTGTGGTTGTCGTCGAGGTAGTGGTAGTACTATCTTCATCCATTTCCTCAATATGATAACATGCTGTACCTAAATGACCTGCATCATCACTAGTATCATACACATATGCAAACCACGTATCGGAATATCCATAATCAAATGATAATTCAGTCGGAGTGTAATCTAAAAATATTTCAGATACATCAAAAGAATCCCCAAATCCACCGAAAATAGTAGTGCAATTGTCAGGTTTTGTTACCTTTCCACAATGTGCAGCACCTGGTCCTTCGGGACCATATGACACAGCAGTGAATGGATACATGACAGCATCACTACGACGCTTCGGTAAGTTATAAGCTTCGCCTGATGATCTTATAACTGCTTCGGGATATTCAATAAACTCAACTGAACATCCTCCTGGTGCGGGTGGTGTATAATAATAACAATGCTCCTCATTAATAGCAAAACCACCCCCACATGGTCCTTGGTCCTCTTCCTCGCTAAATTTACACCCTGCCATTTTCTAACTCCCCTATTCTTTTATAAACTTCATCAAAGTTCTCTTTTAAATTCATATAATCATCATACCCTTCTGGTTTGTAGTAAGTCTTGTCTGGTGTGGGTATCTCGCTCACATACTTCTCGACTTCCTCAATACGTTTGATGATTTTACCTAAGCAGTCATTGATTACATTGATAGCATCTGCAACCTGTTGCTCAGTGATCCCTTGTTGCTCATTCGTCATCCTTTGCTTTCCTTAGTGTGAATGCTGTACCATCTTCAGTGATATCATACTCCAATTCTGTTCCTACATCCCATCCCAATTCTTCACATGCTTCATATGGTACAGTGAGAATTAAATCACCGAAATCATCTTCTTCTAATCTGGTTGTGAATCTATGGGACATAACTTACATACGATTAATTACTTGGGGATTATTTGTGGGATTATCTTCTTTCCACTCAACCCATAGTGTATATAGATCATCTAATACATGAGAAGCATAAGATGATGCATAATAGTCTGCACAACCGTACATACGAGGGTCTAGGAATGCCTCTAACCTTATCAATTGCTCTAATGCCCATACACGAGTATCTTGACGTTCTACACGGGTCTTAGCATCCATTTTTTACCTCAGAAATTTTTTTAGATCCTATGAAATTAATCTTTGAAATAATATAGAACTCGCTCTGGGGAACCTTTGTAGGTTAGGGTAGTGGCTTGTTTTATATTTACGGGGGCCAATATAACTGCCTAAATGACATTTAACAACTGCCGCTAAGTGTTACTCAAAGGACCTCCGATTACCTCTGCTATTATACACCAACCTCTGCTGATTTGTCAACTACCTCCCAGAACCATCCGATAGACTTGATGTAATCAAAGGTGGACATTCTCGGAGTATTTGGGTAGTTATCTCCCCGAGAGTTTCTGATGCCATCGATAAACTTCTCAAGGTCGTAGACACTTACGAATGATGCTCTGAGTGTGTCTGTGTTGTCGTAGATAATGTATTGCATAAGTGGGAAAGATACAAGGTCTGTTTCTGAACCTCTACAAGGTAATTATAACATGATTCTGATAGTTTGTCAAGTGCCTCTGTATGATCCTCAGAGGGGAATGATTAGCAATGGTGATGAGAGTATCTCCGAGGTGATTAGAGGGGGTTGACAACTGTTAGGAAGCGTGCTAAGACTACAATTAGTGGAGACATTTAGAGAGGGATTAAACACACATAGTAGTTTATTTAATGTTTTCCACAATTTCCGCATTATCTGTGGAAAAGGTGTTAACAACCTGTGGAGGGACTAAATGTATCT
>Ga0181411_1000012_pt1 | contig 52716 bp, 57 predicted proteins | sample 34SPOviralmetaG_FD_130114 | JGI IMG/M metagenome (GOLD analysis project Ga0181411, IMG submission 130114) | Marine viral communities from the oligotrophic San Pedro Time Series (SPOT) site, San Pedro Channel, CA, USA - 34 SPOT_SRF_2012-07-09 | ecosystem: Environmental > Aquatic > Marine > Strait...
ACTACTTGTGTTTCTTTTTTGATATCGGTGTTGATATCTAAGAGAGAGTTTAACTTATCGTCTATTGGTTCTTTTGTCATAATTAACTGTCATTGGTTTCACTAAAACTTTCTTTAGCACCATCATCATAAAATGTCACTGTTTCTGCAACTACGAATGTATCTGCTGGGTCAACAGAACCTACAAATTTAAGTGTAGTGTTCGCTTCTATAGTCACTGCACCCGAAACTACCATAGATAGTTTATCAGTTGCAACTGAAACTACTGTTGGATTGGTTGCATTTCCTGTTCCAAATACTTCGTCATTTGCACTTATCTTTGTATTTATTGCAGTTGGAAAGGTGATTGTTGTGGAGTTGGACACCACATTTGGTATTTCTGCAAAAGCAGGTTCATAGTGTTTAACCTCTTTAATCAAACCTGATTCTGCAATTTCTGAAGTTGTGAAGTTTGCACTACCAGTGTTAATGTATTCTCTTTCAATAACATTCTTAATAACACTTCCAGTGTAAACGGGGCCGAAGAAGTATAATTTCATTTGAAACTCTAATGTGTATTCTATAACACGTCTTTCTTCATACGAACCTTCGTATGTATCTTCCATTGATACACTAGTCAAAGTTATTGGAACGTCTCTAGTGTCTGACATACTGTCAATCATTTTCATTGTAACAGTATATTCGGGTTGGAAATATGGTAAAATTTGTTCTACGATTTGTAATGCATCGTTCATATTCTTTGCAAGAATACTAAGTGTAAAGTTTAAATTGTATGGTGCTGGATTATATTGATATGAACGTTTTACATTATCTGTATCTAATTCAGATTTTGAATGACGTATCAATTTGTTTTGTTGTCTTGAAGGGTCATATTCAAAACCATTAAGTTGGAATGCCATTCTTGGTAATGAAATAGCACTTCTGTTGTTATCATTTAAGTCTGCTTCTTCTTGTAATCTTGCAAGGAACTTTTGTTTCGGCCCATATGATATAGGAACCTTAGAAATACTTAATACAGTTCCGTCTTCTTTTGTTTTCTTGAGAGTTATATTATTAAACAGTGTTCCAAAGATAGACACACTTCTCTTAATTGTCTCATTGTAAAAATGGGTTCCAAACACTATGTAACCTCACCAAATGGGTTTGTTTCTGAGAAGTCTAAGTATCCATCTGCTTTTGTTTCAAAGTCTAAGTTCTGTGCAGAACCATCGTTATTCATAGTCAATACGTCATTGATAGCTGCAATTGTATCAGATACACCCGAATCTACACCAACAAGTGTATCACCGACTGTAAGTGTTGCAGTATTATGAATAATTGTTGTTGCATTACCTAGTGACGTTTGAACCTCACCAACAACAACTCCGTCCTTAGTTATATTTTCACCTATAGTATATGCAGTAGAAGAATTCATTGTTAATCCTAATGAATATGCTTGGTCTAGTTCTATTAGGTCTGCACCTGTACCAGTATCGAAATCTTCTCCACTGTATTCAAATAATTCACATTGTAATTTAAATACAAATAGTTTACCTACTTGATAGAATGGGTCTTCGTGTTCTACGAATTTGATTTCAAACATTGAACCACTTAAAGGGAAATAAATTAAATCTCCTTCGTTGGGTCTGAGTGAAGTTGCAAGGTTTGAATCTAATGATATGAATCTTTCCCAACTTCTTAATGATAATACAAAAGTTGCTTGGTCTCGTACTTGGACACCAAACTTGGACATGAGGTCTCCTTCTCCTTCGAAACCTTCTGTATTTTCTAAGTACATTTCAACTGAATATGCATCACCAAAAGTTGATTGTACGTCTTCTCCAAGTATAGAATCCTCTTCTACAATCTCTCTTGGTAGATAATAAGTTTCATGACCATACATTCTAAGTGACTCAACAACCAAATCCTCATATAGGTGTTGTTCAGTATTTACTGCATGATTAAAAAATACATTTGTAGGCATTCAATTACCCCATCATATCCATGACTGGCATTTCATAATTCAGTCTAGATTCTTCTTCTAATTTTGTTATCTCTTCTTGTGCTTCTTGTTTCATTGCAGAACCATCAAGTGTTACCCCGCCTGGAAGTGCAATACCCGAAAACTTCGATAAGTTTTCACCCCATTGATACTTAACTAATGCAGTTGCATATTTCTTCAACCACATATCATTGAAAATATCTGTCATATCTGTAGGGTCTAACTTTCTATAACACTCTATAATGATATATTCCCCAGCACTTAATTTACTTGCACTGTAGTCCATGTAGAGTCTGTTAGAATGCATATTATATCTTATAGGTATCTGACCCACCAATATGTCGTTTAACATAGATAAATGAGACTGTACTTGTGAGTAATATAAAACACTCGTTGAAGTTAAATCCCATAAATCGTTTAATCTTAATTGATACTGAATATCAAACATACTTGAAGTCTGACCCGAATTGAAAGGAAAAATATTGATTACACTTAACACATGTTCGGGTAGTGTTAGGTAGTTTTGACCTTCTCCATATGTCTGATTTGCGATTGCTTGTGTTCCAGTTGTCGCAGCGTTATGGGTTTCATTCGATTTAAATGAATCAATCTCTGTTTGAGTAATTTGGTGTTTTAAAAACGTCTTTATAGAACCATCGTAGTGATATTCACGGAAATATTGAAGTGCCTCGTCTATTCTATCGTCAAATTGGTCATCGTCCACGTTGATTTCTAGAACTGGAGCTCCAAGTTTTCTTTTTATATACTCTTTAAAGGTTGCTTTTGAATTTGGTTCTGCCATAGTAGTATTCCTGTTATACTACTATTTATAACGATTTTAATCTTGGAAATAGGTTTTGTTTTGTAGTCTGTCTATCTTCGAATCTATGTTGTTAATTGAGTCCATAATCCTTTGAAAATCTGCCTCAATCTGTTCTCTTGTTGCATAATCTCTTGCAATCTCTTCACGTGTTTTATTGACTAAGATATCAATTCTTTTTTGTTCTGATAGAACATTTCTAACTAAGAAACCTATGGGTAAGATTATAACTGTCATTATGACATTCCATAAGATATAAGGTGATACGACTATTTCCATACCATTATTTATGAAAACCAGTTAGTTGTTAATGTCTGTTTTTGGGAATAAATGAATTAAAGTTCCGTTTTCATCAGTAGTAAAGGTAAGTTCATCGGGGTGATAACCTTTAGGGTCTCCGAATGCAGAGGTTCTATCTCCCAAATAAGATACGTTCATGTTGAATGAAATACTATATCTATCCTTATCTGTAAGATTTGGTTCAACCATATGCATTAAGGCACTTGGAAATAAAAACAATTTACCAGTTGTAGGTGCCATTCTGAATGACTGTTGTTCTCTTGGTGAATGTGGGAAGTCTGACACTACCTTTGGTGCAGTATCGATTGCCATGAATTGACCTTCGTCTCCGTCTGCATGGATATAGAATACACCACTATACCAACAACCATTGTGTAAGTGTGGAGCATTCCATGCTGTATTATCGTTTATGTTTGCCCATGAATTACCCATTGTTATTTGAAGTTTTGCAATATCATGTCCAGTCCAATCCAAAAGTTCTTTATTGAAAGTGTCTTTAATTAGTCTTATTATCTTTGCAAATGCTGGGTGACTCTCACAACCATCGTCTGATTGCCAACCAGTATATTGGTTTGATACATTTCTACCGACTGGGTCTTTCTTTCTCATTCCGTCCATAGAGTCTTTGAGAAGTTTAATATAGTCTTCATTGATTGCACCATCTTCTAAAAGGTTTCTTTCAATACAGACATACGGGAATAATAATCTAATCATTTTCTAAGTCTAACTCCAATTGTATTTCGGGTGAATCCTCACTCACATGATAAGGACACTCGGGTGGTGGATTCTCTTGTTTATATAGTGGGCCTTTATTAGCATGCATTCCACCGACACGATAACCACCAACTGCCATTTCTTGACCTCTAGTTTCGTCTGAGGTTGCTGGGTCTCTTGCAAACTCGTCCATAGTTTTAGTACCTACACGATTAGTAGTGTATTCACTTCTATTCTTAATCCAATCGTTTGAAGGATATGCAAGATATGTAGCATGCCATTCTTCTCTTTTATAAGGAACTATTTGACATAGTGGTGTTCCTTTTGGTATAACAAAGGAATGTCCTACACGAGGATAGAATATTATTTGTGCATTATCATAGTTTGCATTGAATTTATCTGTATCAATAATACCTTGCCATGTTGCAAAGAATTTGTTTTGAAATAAGAATGGGTCTAGATAAAGACAAGAATATCCAGGCGGTGTTGTTATGTTCCAAGGATTTCTCATTTTAAATGCACCTCTTACTGGTGCTTCGTCATCATGTAGATATTGAAATGCATGTCCCATTTGTGCAGCTGGGTGTGCTGGTGAGGCCATTTCATGTCCCGTACCAAACTCATGAGTTGACATTTTTATAGAATCGTCATCATTGTCATCAACACCATGTCCATTCTTAACAATCATATCTCTATTTGCACAAAGATACCAACCAGTCTTTAACCAATCGTCCATAGAAGGACATGCACGAATAGTTGTCTGTATTACACCTCTATTGTATTCAGAAAACTTCATGTTTTTCCACCATTCGGGTGAAACAGATTTTGCAAGAACTGGTTTAAAGTCTCTTAGTGTTTCTTCATTATATGTGTTGAATTCTATTGTGGGCATTGTTTAAAAAACTCCCTTTGTTCTACTAGTCTAATTTCGTCACCTCTTATCACTATTGATTTTCTATCCATGTAACGTGCCTTTTCATCGGGTGCATCTGCACCATGTGGTATTCTTCCGTCAAACACAACCAATCTATTTGGTTTAAATTCTATCTCTGCAATTTGGTGATTCTTTATATGATTTGCACGACCATGTAATCCTTGTTGCATTTTATCATAGATTCTCAATGGGCCTCCCCAATGTTTTTCCCATATCTTATTTGTATAATATAGGAAAGATAAATTCCATTCGTCTTCTTGCATACAATCTGCATGTGTTGTTCCATGCAATCCTTGTGTTTGTGAATTCAATCCCATATATTGAAACCTCTCCCACATAAAACCAAAGTCTGTTTGTAATCTTCTATCTAGGTATTCAGCAGCTGCTCTACATTTAAATAAATCATCTGCTTGGATATCGTCTGCAAAATTAGGATATGAATGTAAGTCATAAAGACCAGCACCCCAAAATTGGTGGTGTGGTAATCCTGTTTTTGAATTACCAGTTACTTGATTGCACTTGACCCATATTCTACTTCTAGAAAATGCTTCATCAATCCAATAGTGTAATTCATGAGGTAACCAATTATCAATAATATGAATATCTTTAAGTGGGAATCCTACGTCTTTTAACTTAAAGGACTCATTATGATAAATGAGTTCCATACATTAACCTGTTCTTGAGTCGGGTGTTACTGAAGGATTAGGGATAGAGGCTAAATATTCGTCAAAACTTTTTAGAGTATCTTCTCTAGTTTCTGATATTTCTCTTGAAACCGATTCGAATACACTCCAAACTGCATCAAAATATTCCAATGCTCTTCTTGCATCTGAACGTCTAGGGTGATTTGAACCCTCTCTCCCAGCAATACTTGCATACATTAAATCATACATACCATATTGTTGTGAAGTTTGAACTACATAGTCAAGAGTTATTTCTTCTAATTGTCTGATAAACTGTTTATTTAAACTGTATCCTAAAGGTGGTTCTGCATTTTCAATATACAATTCAATTGAATCTTTATCGGAACCCTCCAAAGCAGTTTTTTCTTGTTCTTCGAAAGACTTTCCTTCTTCCCACTTAAGTACCTTTACTTCTATATCTTGATAGATAAGAACGTCAAAGTCAAATCCTAAATCGGGTTTATCGGTATTCTCGTATTCCCATTCCAATCCGTTGGGTTTTCTTATTATAAGTTTACAATCTTCTGTATATATCAGTGCATTCATTATTTGTTACCTCTCTTCATTATACACTATTGGTTCTTCTTTTGCAAGCTATTTTTTGCTTTTAACCAATCATCTAAGTTATTTATGTTGGAGTAATCCATGTCTTTTACCCATGGGCCTCCTCTTGTGTAGTGAATACCATGATAATCCCATTTCTCATCAGGGTTGTCATACCCCTCCGTAAAGACATACTTTTCGGGTATTTTACTAATCTTATCCGTCCATTCAAACTGGTGTAATTGTTTTCCAGTCCAAGTATTTACTACTTCGGGTGTTAACTTCTTACAGTCTTCATGACCATTATTAAACACCATAAGACTTGACCATAGTTTTTTAGGATAATCTATATTAACCTCACCATTAAATTTAGTTGTATCATGTTCAATCTGTTGATATTGAATACATGCAACTGCATCGTCTAAATTCAAGTAATAGAATAAAGGTAGTGGTGACTTTCTCCATATGAAATCATTGTCCATGAAGATACTATAACCTTCAAAATTTTCTAAGTATGGAATTAAAAATCTACTGTATGTAAATTCAGTAGACTGGTTTGCATATTCTCTATTATAATCGGGAAGTTTTGAAATGTCAAGCAATTTGATTTCAGGTATCCAATGTGTTTGTTCAATCATGTGTCCTCTTCCTACTTGAAGTGTATCAAGTATTGAAGATTCATTTATATCTGCAAGGTCTCCGTGGGTACTATCATATCCAATGTAAATGTTTAGTGGTTTACCTTTTGATTGTAAGGACGCCTTTCTACTATGTTTATAAACTTCTTTTCTAAAACCTAACTCCATTAAGTCATGATTGTATTCTATATTACCAGTACAGAATGTTACGGACATTCCTCTATGTTTAACTAAATCATTTCTTGCCTTTAATTTTTGATTCCAATACTCCAGTGCTTCATCACAAGTCAAAGGTTCAGAATCAAATATATCCCATAAATCCGTACAGTATATTTCAAAGTTTGGGTCTTCTAATTCTTCAAATACTTTTGACCTAATAGAGCCTGGGTGAATTCTAAAACCAAATCTATCATCAACTTTAAATGTTGTTCCTTGAATTGGGTGTCGTAAACCTTCTTCTTGTATACTTTGAACTAACCAGTGTGCCTTTGCACTATGGTAATACATAGAGTTTAGAGAGATTTCTACATGGTCTTCCGTTTTCTGTTCTTCGGTTAATTCTGTATAGTCTCTTATATCTACAAAATTATCTTGAAGGTCTCTTGAATCCATTTGACCTACTTGTCTACCCTCTCTTTCTTGCCAAGTGTATAAGTGTGGTAGATATTTGAGATAATGCATAGCTTCCAATGCAGTTCCTTGGAATCCTATAAATGATTTGTTCTTACGTTGTTCCAAGATATCTCCCCACTTAATAATTTTTGTGGGTGGTATAATGTTCTCAAAGACATATTTGAACATTTTGTATTCTTCTGAATCCTTGTTGATATAATCAAGGTCTTGGAAACTACCCAAGTGATATGATTCTCTTTGGTGGAGTTCATGAATTGGTAATTCTTTTAAATTCCAATCCTCGGGTTTAATGTGTTCTTGCAGTTCTGTAAAGTATTTCAAATGTTTCATACACAATATTTAGGTACAAAAAAAGGGACTCGAAAGTCCCTTTTAGATTTTTTAAATTGTTATTAAAATTCCATAACGTTTTTAGTGTTACCACTTGGGAATCCACCACCTTGGAAACCATAGAAGTATACGACTGGTTGTCTATGTTGATACGAGAATGGGTTCCTAGCAGGAACGGGTTGTCTCGCATTCGCAATATAAGGCACACGATATGTGAACGGGTTCCTTGCTGGAACTGGTTGTCTAATATTCGCAGGATACCTTGCACTATATGTGAAAGGTGACTGTTTATTACTAGGTGACTGAGCATTCGCAGGATACCTTGCGTCATATGTAAATGGTGACTGTTTGTTTCTTATATTAGGTTCTTGAGCATTTACAGGACTTCTGTAAGTGAATGGAGACCTGTAACTATAAGTGTTAGGTTGTCTAGCATTACTTGGATTCTGATAAGTGAATGGTGACCTATGTTGATACGTATTAGGTTGTCTTGCATTACTTGGGTTCTGATAAGTAAATGGAGACCTAAACTGATACTCAGCAGGTTGTCTTGCATCTGCAATATAAGGTTGTTGACCATTTGCAATATATGGTGTTTGACTATTTGCAATATAAGGATATGGAACTTGTGTAAGTTCTTGACCTGAAGCATTGTTCCACCCTGTAGGTGTCTTAATATAGATTTGGTCTACTGCACTCCAAGTACCTGAACCTGACTTGACCCAAGCACCTTGGGTTGCATTCCAACCTGTAGGTGTTTTAACTGATTGATTTCCTGATGCCATATCTTATTCCTTAACTAATTGGTTGTGCAGGCCACTGTTGTGACACGACTCCGTCCCACCTTGCTTCGGGTGTTCTTCCTTGAGTTGCATACGTTCCAGGCTGTCTATTCTGATAGGTGAATGGTTGTCTATTCTGATACGTAAATGGTGTTTGGTTATTTCTAATATTAGGTTCTTGACCATTCACTGGGTTTCTGTAAGTGAAAGGTGTCTGACTATTTCTAATATTAGGTTCCTGTCCGTTCACTGGGTTTCTGTAAGTGAAAGGTGTCTGACTATTTCTGATATTAGGTTCTTGAGCACTCACTGGGTTTCTATAAGTGAATGGAGACCTATGTTGATAGATAATCGGTTGTCTAGCATTAGCAATATATGGAACCCTATATGTAAATGGGTGTCTATAAATTACTGGTTGTCTTGCATTAGCAATATAAGGCACCCTGTATGTAAATGGTGACTGATATGTGAATGGTTGTTGAGCACTCGCTGGATACCTTGCATTATACGTAAAGGGGGACTGATACGTAAAAGGTTGTCTAGCATTAGCAGGATACCTAGCAGAATACGTAAAAGGACTCTGATACGTAAAGGGTTGCTGAGCATATGCTATCGCTGGTGATTGATAAAAACCTGTTGCCATTTATATTGTCTCCATTAACATACTATTATTTAGGTGTGACACTTTACCCCGTATTAGGAGTAAAGAATCCACAAATCACCAACCGCACCATCACCTGAAGCAGGAGCTGATGTTGATTGGTATACATTTCTTGCAGTTCCACCAGCATTCGTTGCATTTGTTATAGTAACCGCACCTGAAGCTATTGTTCCGACTGAAATATTAGGTGTTCCAGTTAACCCTTGTGCATTTACAGCAAGAGTTGCATTGGAAGCTGTTCCTGTTACGTCTCCAGTCACATCTCCAACGACATTACCTGTTACGTTTCCAGTTAATGCACCTTCAAAAGTCGCAGCAACAAAAGTTTCTGAACCTACAGTCCATTTGTCATTTGTTTCGTCCCAAAGAAGAGTTTTTGCAGCTGAACCACCTCTAGTGATACTAAGACCTGAATCTTCTGTTGGTGAACCTGAAGTGAAATTACTGTTCAATGCAATAATGTTGTCTGCAAGTGAAATAGTTTCTGAATTAACTGTAGTAGTTGTACCACTAACTGTTAAGTTACCTGAAACTGTTAGTGAATCACTAACTGCAACAACACCTGTTCCGTTTGCACTAAGAACTAAGTTTGTGTCTGTACTTCTTGACTCGATTGCGTCTACGTCAATTGAGTTTGAGAATGCAATTGCATTTCCGTCTGAGGAACCAACGTTTGAACCTGCTGTTATTGAAACTGGGCCTTTTAATTGGATACTTCCTGAACCTGTTGGGTCTAATTCTACGTCACCCGAACCACTTGTTTGAACACTAACGTTTTGGTTAGCGTCTGCAGAAACAGTAATTGTTCCTGAATCGTCTTCGATAACTTTTTGACCATTAACATATAATGAACCTGGCCCGATATAGACATCTCTCCACATCTTGGAAGAACTACCTAAGTCGTAAGTGTTATCTGCAGTTGGTATGATATGACCTGTTACATCTGAATCTGCAGTAAGTGTTATACCAGCAAATGAAGGTTTATCTGAAGTTGCAACTGCTTGACCGATACTTACTGCACCTGAACTGATTCCAACACCAGTTCCAGCAGTGATATGTGCTTGTACTTCTGAAGCACTTGGCCCCGTATATGTGATTACACCAGTTCCGTTATCGTATGCAAGTGAACCATCTCCACCTGCGTCTGTTACTGATACCTTTCCTCTGATTGCAGCGTCTGTTATTGATAAATCAACTGCACCATCACCTGAGTCATCATAAGCTGCAGTGATATTTGTATGAGAACCATTGGTTACTAACTGAGCACCAACGATATCTTGTATTTCTTCTTCTGTTTTACCTGTTGATGAGATTGTAATTGTATCTGCAGTGTCATCATAGGTTACAGTTGTTGAACCTGAACCTTGGATAATTCCACCGATTTTGTCTGCAATTGCTTCTTGTACTGCAGTTCCAACACCACCAGCGACAAGGTCACCTGATGAGTTGATTACTTCTACACCACCAACGGATAATCCGTTTTTGATATTAAAATTCTTAGCTGTCATTAAAATGTTCCCCCATCTAATTGTGGTAATGATAATTCACCTGAAGATGAATTATAACTTAAATTTGATTCTCCACTCGCAAGTGATATAGCACCTCTTGCAAGAGAGTTTGAAAAGTATTGATTCACTGACCCTTCAGAAAGTGCATCGGTGTCTAATAACGATAATGCAGATGAAGCAAGTTTACCAGCACTTGATATGATTTCAGTAGTACCTACTGTCAAACCATACTCAATTACGAATGTATTTTGTGTTGCCATTGAGTGAAATCTCCTAACTTTTGATTTGTACCTGAATATTTATAAAGACCGAGTCCCCATAACGAAAGATAAATGGTCTTTATTGAAAATAAATTAAATATTTTTAGACTGAATGGTCAATCCTTTTGAACTTATAAACTGTAGAGTTAGTTGAGGCACTTGTTACTCTTAATCTTAGATTTCCACTGTCTATATCTGCTGTAAATGTACCCAATTCACTTGACCCACCTTGCAATACTGTACCAAATTGTGATATACTAGCATTAGTTCCGTCATGAATCACATGACATTCAGTGATTTGATACACTCCACCAGTAGAATCTGATGCAGTTATCGAATATTTTGCACCTCTATACGATGCAATTGCAATACTATCTAAATTTGTTATACTAGTTGACGTTGTTGTAATTGTTCCTGCTTCTAATCCACCACTTGCATCTGCAAAAGACAATGTTCCACTACCATTTGTTGTAAGAACTTGTCCGTTTGTTCCGTCTGAGGTAGGATAGGTTATAGAAGACCCTGTAAGACTGTTGGTTGCAGTCAAAGTAGTTGCAGTTAAGTCACCCACCTGTAAGTCTGCAAGTGAATAACCTGATGCACTAACATTAACTGTAGTTGTAGGTTCTGCCTCTAATCCGTCAAACAATTTCCATGTAGAATCACTTGCATCTCTGAAAAATCCAGTGTATTCTGATACTCCGTCACCCAATCCGTCATCATAGTTTCCGTAAATACCTATATCAAGTGTATCAGAAGATAAGTTTGCATTTGCAAGTTCCAACATTGAGTCTTCCACTGAAGTTGTAGTGGAATTAACTATAGTGTTAGTGCCATTTACAGTTAGATTACCCGATACAGTGACGTTTCCGTCTACTTGTAAATCTGCATCTGTTTTTAAACCTAAATCTGCAATGAATTTGGAATTTGTTGCCATAGAATACTCGTTTATAATGTCTAAATCTATTTATGGTTTTTTTCGGGCTAAAAAAAGGGGAACCGAAGTTCCCCTAAAAAGATTTTTTTTAATTTACTTGATGTTAAGCGTCTACCACTGTTCTATCAAACTTGACGATTGTGCTATTTGCACTCGCAGGTGTAATAAGTAATCTAACATTTGCACCATTGATATCTGCATCAAAAGTTGCAAGATTGGTGTCTTTTAATGTTCCATATGCTGTCATAGTAACTGCAGAACCATCGTGGACTAACATAATTTCGGTTGAGTGGAAGTTTGTTCCCTCGTCCATTGCAATAACATATCTTGCAGCTCTGAAATCTGCGTGAGCAAATGTATCGAGTGCAACTTGAGTTGTTGCAGTATATGTGTCTCCACCAGTCTTTTTATTCTTAGACTGTATGGCTTTGGTTGTTACTATTTCATCATTAGATACATCATAAGTGATAGCACGAATTAACTCAGCGATTTTAAATGCATTAGTTTTTGGCATGATTTATCTCCTATAATGTTGTTTTCTTAACTGAAACAGTTGTGTTAGTATTCGCAGGTGTAATAAGAAGTCTTTGATTACTTCCACTTACGTCTGCACTTAATGTAAACAATGAAGCGTTTGAGTATACGTCTCCAAATTGGACGAAGTATGCATCTGAACCATCGTTTGTCAATGTCACCTCTGCAAAGTGAGTTCCAGCGGAGGCATGTGTTGCCACCAACTCATATTTAATACCTTTAACTCCTGTTGAAACACTAGACAACACTTGGTCTGCTGTAGTAGCAGAGAATGTTGTAGAGTTTCCAGCAGCTGGAAGTTTAATATAAGAACTTGAAACTGTAGTGTTTGTATTTGCTGGAGTAATTAACAATCTCATATCACTACCACTGATATCAGTAGCAAGTGTAAACAGACTTGCATTCGTAAATGTGTCTGCAAATTGTGAGATATAAGAATTACTTCCGTCATTTAACACTACGACTTCTGCAAAGTGATTACCTGCCGAGGCGTGTGTTGCAACTAAGTTTACCTTAATTGCTCTGTTCGCCACTGGAACTGCTAATAAACTTTGGTCAGCTGTGGTTGCTGAGAACTCACTGTTTCCTGTGGAAGCAGAAGTTGAAGCAGAACCAGGCGTTCTGACCACCAATACATCACCACTTACGGCATTAGCCTGTAATGTGATAACTGTTGTACTAGTTGTTGTATAGTCAGCACCTCCATCTACTAAAAGGACACCATTTAAGTATACTTGTTCTTCACCGATTGAATAGGACAATGTTTGTCCGTCATCATCGTTACCACTGAATGCAGTAGTATTTGAAGTTACAGAGAATGTGTAAATGTTATCTGATGAAGACGATGAGTCTGCAAAAGAAAGTGTTCCACTTCCGTCTGTTGATAATACTTGTCCTGATGTTCCGTCTGAAGTAGGGAAAGTAATAGCATCATTGATTGTCAAAGAGGCGGGGACTGACCCAACCTCGACAACGGCCGCTGTTCCATCATTCTTCTCAGTATAAACCCTACCATGGTAAGTGTTTAGTGCTAATTCACCCAATACTAGATTACTAGTAGTAGGGACTGCATTCTGAGTAGAACTCTTTTTAAATGTAATTACAGTTGCCATTTGACTCTCCTAATTGATTGATTAACTATTATTAAAATGTTCCACCATCAATAGCAGTAATTGCAACGTCACCTGAAGTGAGTGTGAAATTATCTGAGTCGAATGAAGCTATACCTTTACTTGAAGTAGTTGCATCGTTAATTGCTACGTCTCCAGCTGTTACTGTGTAGTAACTTGAACCGAATGAAGCCACACCTAAGTTAGATGAAGTTGCAGTTTCGGCAGCTAAAGTAATTGTTCCGTCAGCATTAGTAACGTCAATACCTTCACCAGCTGTAAGTGTTCCAAGTGCCATGTCACCATTAGTTCCATGTCCAATTAGAATCTGACCTGCTGTTGGAGCAGACCCGTCAATTGATGTGATTGAACCTGTTAAAGCTAATCCACCAAATTTAACGTTACCAGCACTTCCTGAGAAAGTTGATGAAGAATCGGTTGCATCAGGTATAAATGTAAATGCAGCGTCTGTATCATCGTAACCGAAGAAACCTACTTTTGCACCACCTGAGTTATACTTAAATTTCAAACCTCTATCAAGGTTATCGTCTGAAGCATCGTCACCGATTTCAAATACTGGGTCAGCAACTGATGTAGTTGTTGAGTTTACAGTAGTTGTAGTTCCGTTAACTGTTAAGTTTCCAGTAACAACAACGTTACCACTTGCAGTCATTGTTGACGCAGTAATATCGTCTGATATTAAGTTACCTGAAACTGTTAAATTATTACTAACTGTTACGTCATTAGGTAGACCAACTGTAATAGTTTGTCCTGAAGCAGAAGTTTCGATTTCGTTAGCCGTACCAGCAATCGTTAAAGATTGTGAGTCTAAGTCTATCGCACCTGTTCCACTATCACCAGCGACGTCTAAATCTTCAGCAGTAACTTTTGATTCAATTAAGTCTTGAATTGAAGCAGAAGTCATAAGTGAAACATCATCGTCTGAGAATGATTCACTTGAGATTTGAACAGCTGCACCATTTAGCATAGCAAAATCAACAGCACCCGCTGCGATTGTTGTTACACCAGCTGATGTCATTGTTATATCACCACTAATTGCTACATTGTCAAACGAATCTGACCCGTCATGTACTAGAACGTGTCCAGCAGCTGGGGAAGAAATGTCTGAGTCTGATGCACCAGCAAGTGTTGATGTTGTAGATAGGAAAGAAAGGTTACCTGAACCATCTGTTCCTAAAACTTGGTTTGCACTACCATCGGCAGATGGTAATACGAAGCTTACATTTGATGCTACTGAGTCGGGAGATTTAAGAGCAACGAAATTAGTTCCGTTGTCTGAGTCTTCCATTAACTTTAAAGAACCACCTGAAGTTGCACCATTACCGACTTTTAAGTCAGCAGGTGTTGCAGATGAACCACCCAATATATCCGTATAATACTTACCACCAATGGCTTGTATTAAAGGAGTTGAGTTGTCTGAATCTACAGATTCTATGAAAAGTTTTGCACTAGCACCACTGTTAGCCCTATCTTGCACATACGCTAATTCACCTTCCGATAAGTCTGAGACTGTTGGAGCTGATAAGCCAGTGCTTCTTTTGATTTGAATAACTGTTGCCATTTTTATATTCCTAGTTTTTTTAAAAATTAAAATTTATGTTTAATTCTCGTTCACTATCCCGAGAGATTCATAATGTATAAAACTATCCTCTCACTATGAGGGTCGATACCTCACTGGTCGGTATCCTTGATTTAGTGTGTTTGTGTAGTATTATTTAGACAATTAAAACGTTCCACCATCTAAGATAGTTGTAGTTGTCCACTTGTCTGTTGTTGCATCATATGAAAGAAGTCCGTCATCTGTTTCTGTTGCATCTACGTCTGAAAGTTCATTGATAGACTTTGCAGATAGATTTACACTTGAAGATGAATTACCAATTGCAACCTGTTTTGCACGGATATTACCCTGTCCTTGGATTTTACCCCCAATGGTTGCAACTCTACTTAATGTTCCTTTTATTGTCATATGATTACCTCGTTACGCCTGGAGTGACAATTGCTTGTCCCTCAACTACTCTAGTCGTTTGACCACCACCTGATGTCACGTTCAAATCGTAAACATATCTACCTGAGTCTAAAGCACTGGTCTGAGTATCAGAAAGTGATAATGTGACTTGACCTGTTGATTCTGCAATAGAAGTAGAAAACGTTGAACTGACACTAGAAGAACCATAGGTCTTTCTGATTTGTGCAGCTGCTGTATAACCACTCATATTTAGAACACCTCCAGCTGTATCTGTAACATCTACAGTTATACTAAAGTCTGTTCCTTGGTCGATGAATATGTTTGCAATAATAGCCATATAACTATTTATACAGAATTATACTTGAGTATTACTTGGATTCTTACTAAATCTCGCAGCTGGTACTGTTTGGTGTATTTTCTCGGGTGTTGAGTTCTCATTTACATACACTTCTTCTAATTTTCTAAGGTTCCCATTATCATTTAGGTAAACTGCTTTAACCTTTGCAACTGGGCCGATAGGTCTAGTTGTAGAATAAGGTGTTTGATAAATGAAAGGTGACCTATGTTGGTAATTCACTTGATAAGGTGTCTGATAAATCGCAGGTTGTCTTGCAATGTTTTGTGTTGCAGTCTGTCTATTCACTGGATTTTGATAAGTGAAAGGAGACCTAGTTTGATAAATCAGTGGTTGTCTCTTATTAGCAATATACGGATTTGACTCTTGTTTATCTTTAACAATTTGTGCAGTTGTTTGTTGATTTGCAATAACTGGTGTTTGTTGTTGAGTCGGTTGTCTATTCTGATATGTAGAAGGTTGTCTATGTTGATAGATAATCGGTTGTCTAATATTAGCAGGATATTGATAAATGTAAGGTGACCTATGTTGATACGTAAACGGACTTCTTCCCGAAACATTTTGTCTAGGATATGTAAACGGATTTCTTGAATCAAGAGGTTGTTGTGCATTAACTGGATTTTGTGCAACAAAGGTTGTATTCGGTTGTTGAACAGAACTAGCTTGGTGTTGGTAAATCATTGGAGCTCTACCTGAATATTGCAGATATGAAAATGGTATTTGACCTTGTGCAATAACTGGCCCGCCTGGTATTGGTGTTCTAGTAGGTTGTAGATAACCCTGTCTAATCATTGGTGACCTAACTTGAGTATGCCACTGTACACTTCCTATTCTATCATTTCCGTCACCTTGAGGCCCTTGATAAACATCAACAGCTTCAGGTTCGAATATAATATTCTGTTGATACCAATAAATCATTGGTGAACGTGTAAGAGTGAATTCTTGAGTGCTAACAGACCCTACATTTTGATATGTGAATGGACTTCTTACAATAGTTGGTTGTTGAGCACTTGCCTGATATTGATAAATGATTGGTTGTTGCTTGTCTCTAATTGTTGGTTGTTGACCTTGTGTATTTTGAACTTGATATGTAAATGGACTTTGTTTACTTACATCAGCAATTTCAGTTTGTGCATTAGCAATATAAGGACTTTGTGTAGAACTTGGTTGTCTATGTTGATAAATTGCTGGGTGTTGATACGTAACCTGATAAGTAAATGGTGATTGACTTTGTGCCTGATATGTAAACGGACTTTGTTTACTTACATTAGTTAATGGTTGTTGTCCACTAACTGGATTCCTATAAGTCGCAGGAGTTTGACTCGGACTTCTGTATGAAGTCTGAGAACTAGCAGGAGTTTGTTTAATAATCTGCTTAGTTTCGTTTGATTGTGCATTAGCAGGAACTTGCCCTTGATAGGGTTGTTGTATCGTTGTTCCTAAATTGATGTATATTTCGTCTGCCATTTCATCTCATTATATAACGAACCATAAATGTCCGATTGCTGTTCCACTAGCATTACTAGGTGCAGAACTGGTTATTTCATAATCCAACTCTACAGTATCACTATTTATTTCAATCCCTTTAGCAGTATTTACACTGAAGACACCACTTGTACTATTGTATGCAAGTCCGTCTCCACCTGACACGGCACCTCTTGCGTCTGAATCAGCATATGTTGCACCAGCAGTAAATGTAAGTGTACCAACATTATCATCATATGCAACTGATATATTACTATGTGTTGCACTTGTAATCATTGAAGCAGCTGCGTCTTGAATTCTTTCTGTTGTGGAAAATAAATTTGTTACTCCTTCTGTAAGGTCGTCTGTATCTCCACTTAATGAAGAAAGAGATTGGTTATCAGCAGGTTCCCAATATCCATTTGCATTGTCCCATGTAAGGATTTGACCATTTGTAGGTGTTGTGGTATAATTTATGTCGGGTAATGAAGCTGCTGTATGATTATTAAGGTTAGAAGCTTGTGTTGCAGTTCCAGTAACACTACCTGTTACGTCTCCAGTGACATCACCAGTTAAGTTGCCAGTTACATTTCCAACAAAACTCTTACCAGTTGCAAGTGTAATATCTTCTTGTGAATATATTCCTGTATTGTTAGAATCAAATTCTATTTTTGCACTTGTTGAAAGAACTGTAGTTCTATTAGTTGAAGAACCATTTAATATTATACCATCATTGTTTTTGTTGTAAATAGTATTTGCAGCTGTTTCAACAAACTGTCCGTCTGTTCCACCACCCACACCGATTGCACTTCCTAAGTATGAACCTGTATATGCATAGATAGTGATAACGTCACCAGCAGATGCACCTGAGTTAAGAGTAACTTCTGTATGTTTGTTTCCGTCTGCACCACCGATTGTATAGTCTGTTCCTAACAATAAATGAGCTGAGTTTTTATATACTTGGATTCTTCCACTTCTGAATACTAGAGAATTACTTGCAGAATCATTACCTGAGAATACAGTTTGACCTCCAGTTGCACTATACTTAAACTCTGAAAAGTAGAATGCTTTATCCTCAAGGCTATTGAGTGCATCAACTACATTATTAGTTGCTTCAGTTCTTAAACCTGATAACTCACCAACGTCAACAGCAAGTTCGTTATACTTGGTTCTAAAATTTTCTATCGTTGAAAATTGGTCTACTGTTTTTGCCATTATACTTTCTCTATAAGTTGTGATAACATGTTCTTAATATCGTCCATGTCACTCTTTAAATTATTTATCTCTTCACGAGTTGTCTTCATGAGTTCTCTACGTTTCATTGTTAATTTATATTGTTCTATATCTGTATTAACAATTCCGTGGGAACTCTCGTCTCTCACTAAGTGTGAGTGACCCTCAACTTTCACATACTCAATATCTTTCATTATGCAAGTGCCATACATCTAAGTGCAGTAACTAATGGTACTACAGAAGTGTTTGTTCCTTGTCCTACTATTTTAATTGCAAATGCACTGAATTCGGGTAAGTCATTTGCAGTGAATTCATATTCTTTAAAGTTTCTTCCGTCATTCTCAACTGAGACATCGGGTGTACCATTAGTATTGAAGAATTCAAATCCAATATCGTCTAATGGTGTGTCTTCGTCATTTTTGATTATCTTATACATGACCTTAATATCTGTAGTAGGTGGTCTGAAGAAATCTCCAATAACTTTAAGACTTGTAGCAGGTGTTTTAAGGTTCACTTTACGTGTCACATATACCATTGCATTAGAATCCCCTTCGGGTTCAGTAGAGGCAATATATGTGGTTCCTGTAGGTACATCTGAACTACTATCTATGTTATTTAATCTGTTTGCAATACCTATACAACCAACTGTTCCTACGTCTATGACTGGAGAAATATTATGGTTGAACGAAGCAAGTTGTAAGTTAACATTGAATGATTTTGTATTTGACATTTCATTCTGTTCGTTAACTGTTGAAGCAACAATACTTGGTGAATCAAAGAATGCATTATCGTTTAGTGTAATGAATTCACTACCTGTTCTCTTAGTATATGCAGTTCCACTGATTACACCTTCGGGTGAACTCATTCCAGTTCCCTGTATACTTGCAAGAATTTGTGTATTCTTAATTGAAGTAGAAGGAATCATTGTATGAATTGCATCAAAGTAATAGTTTCTTGTTGATTGTCCAACACTTCCACCACCAACTGTTGAAGCTAGTGCAGTGTATCCACTCTTATAATTGAAAGAAGATAAATCGGGTGTTACAGTGTAGGAGTCTATTCCTCTATTTCCAATTTGTGTAAATGTTGCATTTAAAGAATCAACTGGGATACCACCAAGTGTTTCACCAACTGTTGAAATTGCAACATCAATACTTGTTCCATTTCCGTCAAAATTAGAAATAGTTAATGTCTCTGTAGTTAAGTATCCTCCGCCTGGATTACTAATTAACACACTAGACACTGCACCACTTGAAACTACTATGTCAAGTGTTGCGTCTGTTCCTGAAGTTGAACCTGAAGTGATTGCTTTATTATTATAAGTTCCGTCTGAAGGTGTTTGTGAAACTGAGGTTGTTCCTAGTGTTAATAGTGAACCAGTTCTGTCTCCTGTTAAACCCGACATTATAACATTGTCTTTACTACCTACTGTATCATACATTCCGTGTAAGTAGTTATATACTTTAACATAGTTTTGTCCAACATATGTTTCTATTGGATTACTTTGTAGTTTAGTTGAAGGTAATGCATCGTTCTCAAATTTTAAGTTTGACACAACTGAAGTATCAAATCTACAAGTTTTGATTTTGATTTTCATATCATCAGTTTGTTCTGCAGTCCATGTAGAAGCATTTTGTGATAAGAATAGTGAACCAGCGTATGGTTGACCTGCGATTGTTTGTCCTGATGCAAGGTCTTTCTCACCCATTCTTGATATGAACATGTTGTATTCATTTGAGTTTGAGTATACAACCAATGCATACTCTACGTTTTCTTCTACGTATACTGGTGAATCGAAATTAAATGTTGTTGCAACTGACCCGTCTGCAGAGGTATTGACTGCTGAAGGATTATGTGTTACAGTAGAGAAAGGAAGAACAGTCTGGCCTGGATATCCATTTACCATAGTTCTAATTTCTACTGAAACAGGCATTGAAGTATCTTTTGTTTCAAAGAACACGTCTACTGAAGATACGAACATACCTCCATCTGCTTCACATAAGAATGATTGTGCAAGTGGGTCTCCCCAACCTCTATCTAATCTTGAACTTCTGCCTGGTCTGTCTGAGTCCCATATCTGTCTATTATCATTGATAGGAATAGGAAGAATCGCAGGTGGGTCTGGCCATGATACCACTGGTGGGTCAAACACTATTGGTGACGCAGGTGGTACTACAACTGGTGGTACTTGGTCAACTGGTGGGTCATTTACCCTCACTATTTCAGCAGGTGCCTGAGGCAGTGCTGGTGCAGTTGTGTCTACTGGTGCAGAGTTTAAATTCTCACCCCTTCTAGACATTGACCTTGAACCTTGTAATCTTTCCATAACCACTCTACCATTTCTTGTAGAGACGATTTCTGTTTGTGAAGATTGTAGTAATCCTTGTGCTTGATATACTGCACTACCATTTGAGGCAGGATTACTTAAATTGTTTGCAGAAGATGTTATTCTTAATTCTCTTTGTCCTGTTGCAAACTTATCGATTGAATTGTTTGGTAATTCAAAGAATGCACGTAATCTTCCGTTTCCGTCTGTTTTACAACCTGAAGAAACTGTTGTTCCTCCGTCTTGTGAGAAACTTCCACTATGAGGTCTAACAAATCTATTTACATCTATATTATCAAAGAAGAAGTAATGATTTGAACCAGGCTTCAAGTTAGTTGCATCGACTTCGATTGTTCTTGCACGCATGAAAGGAACAATTGATACTGAAACAATTCTATCGTTTCTTGTTTCTACAAAGTCTTCTACGACACTTGTTGTTACACCTGTTCTTGTTTGAATTTCGGGTGTCTCTGTAATTTCTCTAGTGATTTCTAAACCAGCAACCCATTCACCACCTTGTGCTGGGTCTCCTGACCATGAACCATTTGAAGTTGCTTGAACTTCTGAAGACACTACACTTGGTTCACCTGCCCATGTGGTTTGCCATGAGTTCCAAACTGTTCCTAGTGCATTTGTATTGTCTGATAATACTGCATCAAAATTACCTTCTCTGTTGATTCTAACTTCGGGTAATTGTTCTGTATCTTGCCATATATCTGTTTCGGGTGTCAACTTGACATTACCTACGAATGCAAATACATGGTATGGGTTAACATTGATTGAACGAGAAGCTTTACTTTGGTCTACGTAATTTATTTCTGTAAACGGAAGTGTTATTAAGTCTCCAGTCTTTTTGAAGTTTGCTGATGCACTTTGGTTTAGTGATATATCAAAGAACTGTTGATAAGACTGAGGTCTTAACATACCCATTTTAGTATCGATAGAACACTTATAGTCGGGGTGATTTACGTCACCAATCTTATGACCTCTAAAGTTATCTACTAAGAAACCTGACTTATATCTGTCGAATCCGTCTGCATCTAATATCTGTTTTGATTGAGTATCTTTCTCAAGTAATGATAGTGAAGTGATTCTTTCTAAGTTAGTGACCCTGTTGTTAATCTTACCGATATCTTTCATAGTATATCGTCTATGGTCTTGTGACCTTACTCTGATTTGGTTTAACTTATTAGTATAAGGTGGTATTGACAATTCAAACATTTCGATTGCTTCGTCAACTGCCTTAGGTTTAGTTGGTGATAAAGAAGGATTTCCAGTTGATACTTGGAACATTCCTGACTTATGTAAAAATACTTTATCTATTCTTCCAACATAAAAAGATATATCACCCACAACACTTGAACCACTTACTGGTGTGTCCACTGCACTTGCATTTGTTGTTGCAATATTTGTTCTTGTTCCTAAGAAAGAACGTCCACTCTCATATCCAAATGGAGAGAATCTTGCACCTTCTCCACTTGTATCTGATAAGTCAACAATACTTGTAGAGTCTGTTGGGTCTTGTGAATTATTTGTTGCAAAAGTTCCTGACCCTAGTATCTGACCAACTTGAGGTCTGAAATCTACTGAGTCTGATAATTCAAATGTTCCATCGGGTTCTAATCCACCTAAGTCAACTTTGTTTGGTGAGTAGACTGGGATATCTGAATATGGTATTGAACTATATGAATTTACGTCAAAGTAATCTCCACCACCTGATGATTGGAAATAATCAAAGACTACTAGAATTTTATTGTTTGGTGCTGGTTCACCAGGCTTCAATACTATTTTTGATAAGTCATAGAAACCATCTCTCTGACCATTGTCAAAGAAGTATCTGTTTGTTATGTTCGGTGAACCTGTTGTAACTGATGCAATTGTTCCTACTGCACCTGAAGTCTGACCAATAATACTTTCTGTATTAGAGAACACTTTATCATTAGTGTAATAGAAGTATGAAACTGCTGGGTCTGTACCCAATGTAATTATTTTTGCACGTGCATCTGAAGTTTGACCTACAATCTCTTCGTTAACAACAAAGGTTCCTGTTGTAGGAGTCAAAACTCCTGAAGGTGGTACTGCATCTCCTGAAACACCTTCGTATATTCCACGAACTTTATATACATCGGGAACACCTAGTGTAATTTCTTTATTGTCGTATGCAGTTCCATAGAATACTGTATTTCCAGCAGAACTAGTTCCAACTTTTAACATTCTTCCTTCTCTTAATGTCTTAGTTCTGTTAACTGGGTCTGTTATAATTACAGTATATGAAACCTTTACAGTTGCACCACTATTATTTGCATTGATACCACTGAATGTAAGTTGTTGTCCTGAACCTGAAGGTTGATTGTTTGCAGTAAGTGTATCGGGGTCAATTAAGTCTCCTGCTGAAAGTGAACCACCAGCACCTTGTACCACTGCAATTGTAAAGTTGTCTTTGTTTACTGTACCGAATGTACCATTAGAACCAGTGTCTATAGTAAACGTTCCTGTATTAGAAAGTGCAGTTGTGAACTGTCTTCTTATTTGGACTGATTCACCTGTATGTGTTTTAACCCAGTTTCTTGGCCATGCAAATATACTTGCAGTTTGGTTTTGGTCGTAAAGTGTTGCACGTAATCTTGATACTCCACCTTGATATGTTGCTGTTGAAGCAACTGTAAGTGTTGCAACTATATCACTTGTAACTGAAGCAACAATTAAATCTTGTCCTGAAGCAGGGTTATGAATAACGTCTCCTTCTTTAAGTTCTGTAGTAAATTTAGTTCCGAAACCTGTAAGACCTGTAGTTGTATCGAATATTCCTGTTCCAGTTAAGTTAAATACACTGTCTAAAACTACACTTGCAGTAAATCTTTCATTGTTTGAATCGTTTGATTCTTGTACTACACCTCTAACTCTATCAATATTGTATGTTCTAACACCAGTGATTGCACCACTACCTTTAACTGTATTTGTTAAACCACTTGAAGATAAACCATTTCCAACTGTAAATGCACCAACAACGTCATGTAACATTAACAGATTGTTAGTTGCGTCTACTATTGCAACAATACCTGTTGCACCTGTTGTATCTTCTGTTATTTTATCTCCAACACTGAATTCGTTAGATGCAGATATACTACTTAAAGAAACCTTCGTGAACATTTTGATATCAAACAAGAATAAGTTGTATATATTTGTAGTTTGTTCGTCAACATTTCTAACTCTACATAACCCGATTGGATTTCCTGTAACTGCGGCACCAGCACTTGGTGTGTAGTCTACTAAATTTGTAACTTGGAATGGGTCTAGTGCAGTATTACCTGAGTCATTACCAAATTCGGGTAATGAATGGACACTAGTAACTCTTAATTTGTTTCCTAATCTGACTGGGGTGTTTGCATTATCTAAAGAAACTACTGACCTTGCTTTGTTCAACGGAACTGTTGTTGTTCCTATCTTTTCAATTTCATATCCTTTAACATATGCTTTACCTGGCGAAACTTGCATGACTAATTTAGATTCGTCACCACCATTTGCCTTTGTATAAACACCACCATTAGTTGAGGTGTCTAAGTGTTCCTTTAAATTAGGAACGAATTGTCTTACAACGAAATCACCATTTGCATCAAAAGTTCTTCGTGCCATTGTATGTTCGATTTCATTGTATATTGGTTTATCTACTTTGAGTTCGATTAAACCTTTATTAACTCTAACTAACTCTACGAAATCTGTATCAGTAGTTGTAGTAAGTGTGTACTTACTTAATGCAACTTCAAACTGAAGTCTATCTGCACCAGCAGCGTTTTCGTTTGTTGTTCCTTGTGAGTTATCTAATAAACTTGAATCTTCTGAAGATGATATTAACTTTTCTGTAATAGTTAAACCAACTCTGTATGAAGGAGCACCTGAGTATTTTTCTAAGATAAGTTCTTGTGCTGGAACCTTAACAAAGAATCCTCTTAAGAATAGAACACCTTCTGATATGTTTGCAATTGAACCTCTTCCTGTTGGATTTGAATCAACTGTTAATGAATCTACTTGGAAATTGTTATTATTACTTCCTACTGGAGTAATTGCACCATTTTCATCTACTGTGACTTCTTGTAGTTCTTCGTCAGCAGCGAATGTAAATGAGTTTTCTGAATTTGTTCCTTGTGATTGATATCTGACAAATATTGTAATCTTATCGTCTGAAGTTTCTGCAGTAGAAGTAACAACCTTACCTACAACACCTGTAGTTTTACCTTGTATTATTTTTCCGTGAAAAGATTGTCTGTATGTTTCAACTGATGAATCACCATTAACATTAGGATTGGAAGACTTTACTTTAACATAGTAAAGTTCCATATCGATATCAGTCTGAGCACCAGTAACAATCGAACCCTCTTCGAATATATGATTACCAAATCTTTCAATTTGGTTCTGTAGGATTGATTGAGACTGAGTTAGTTCCCTTGCCTGAAGTGGTCGACTTGCACGAAATAAAACTTTGTGAAAGTTCTTATCCTGACTGTAGTCGTCATAATAGGGTGATATATTTAAATCAGTTTTCTCTGCCATTTTAACTCTCTTGTAGGGGACTTATAGTCCCCGATAATTACATTTCGATTATCAGTTTGATATCTTCGATTTGGTCTGCAGCTCTTGTTACTGCACCTCTGTTTTCAACGTACATTATTTGACCCGAATATCTTTCTACTTCGGGGAACGCAGCGTTCACTGAGTTTACTGTTCCAAAAGATGAACCTGAACCACTTATGAAGACTGAATCTGAAGATGCAAAGTCTACATATCCACCAGCACTATTTGCAACTGGAACGTGTGATACGACTAAACCATTTATTGAAACAACTCTTGATACTGCAACACCAGTTCCGTCTGTTCCTGATGATAAGATAAGGTTATCTACTGCAAGACCTGTAACACTTGAAAGTGTCATTTGTGAATATGCAGCTAATGAAGTTGCAGTTGCAACTGTTGTTGTTCCGACTGTAAATGGGTCTTGGATTAAACCAATACGTCTGAAGTCATTATCTGTTGGGAAGTCACCCGAACCTTCTGCAAACTCTAATCTTGCATTAACACAAACAAAGTTTCCACCAAGTTCTTGAACTGGGTCTGCACCATGTCCATAGAAAGGTGATATGATTGGTTTTAATGCACCATTTGAACCACCACCGATACCTGAGATACCAGCAACGTCAATTGAAGCACGTTTGTAACCTGAACCAGCAGCTGTAATGTCTACGTGAACTATTGATGATGAAGATACGATAACACTACATGTTGCACCTGAACCATCTCCAACGATTGGTACACTTGTATATGTTCCGTCTGTATAACCAGCACCAGCATTAGTAACTGATACGTGACTGATTCCTCCGTTTACTGCAGAGTTCTCTACGTCCCATTGTCCTGTTCCGTCATCTGTTGCACTTGAACCGATTGCACCACCTGTTCCAGTTCCGTCCACAGCGGAAACTGCACCAAGTGTTTTAACTGGTATAAAGTCATTAGTTACGAATTTGATTGTTTCTGAGGCAGAAATTGTATACATGTACTTCCATAGATAACCACGACCTGAGGCAGCGTTCGAGTCGGCAGTTTCTACTAAAGTAGTTGCACTTGTTCCTGTTGGTTTTACGTCTGATACTACCACTGCACCTGAACTATCTCTTCCAGTTCTGATACATTTGTAAACATGATACTCATCAGTGATTACATAGAATCTTGAATCGTATAAGTTATTTGAACTTGAAGCAGGACTTGTATTAGTTGCACTATAATCATGTGCATACTCGTCATATGAAGTTCCTGAAGTCCAATCATATCTTGTTAGTCCGTGTGATACGTCTGATGTAGAAACCTTTTTCATTGCAATCATGTCTGCATATGAATCTATCTCCTCTCCAACTGCATTAGCAGGTGCTGGGGGGTTGTTCTCATCAGTCCAATCGAATGAACGTCCTATGAATATGTAACTCGATGAGGCACTCTCACCAAAGTCTTCCTTAAATTGTTTCGCATTGTGGATTCGAAACTTTTCCGTTATTATTGCTGCCATTTTCTTAATCTCCTCAGATTATTAAATTTCTTTAATACTATTTATAACACTACGCAGACTTTATATAAGAACTAAATGCAATATTAGACCTTAAATTTGGCACGTCTGAGTAGTAACTGGTCGTGTGTAAGGGAAAATAGGTATCTAAGTCTGAAATTCGTAACCCTTCGGGTTTAGATTCTTCACTCATAATGTTACCTGTTCCATTTTCTAAAATAAAATCATCATTATCTGTTTCGTCTTTTAGATAATATGATATATCGTAAATCTGTTGTCCTGTTATTGTATTTAGACTTCGTAAAGTCCCCCCTAATGGTGCATGACTTACAATTGAAGTCCTTTCCGTTGAGATATAATTATCTTGTATATCATCAAACGTTGCATCTTCCATTATGATTAAATCATTATCTTCCATGATTATCTTATCACCTATAATTTGACCACCTGCCTGTTCGGCAATACTTGGTTCTAAACCAAAGTGATAAACTTCTTCTTCAAATAAAAATCTTTTTCCGTTTTCTAATAAGAATACTTCGTCTTGTTGACTTCCCACTGATATTACTTTACCTTTATCGGAAGGTCTTCTCTCATTACTTCTAACCACGTAATCTTGGTCTGCAGAATCTAATGCAAGTACAGTTTCAAAAGTATCCGTTGTATCTTTTGTTATGGTTCCACCCATACCACTATGATGTCCACAATAGTAATAGAATGTACCTTCGTGTCCACTCTCTATTTTAACTTCAAGTGTGTCACCAATATCTCTTACACCCAATCTATACTCTGAACCACTACCATGTGTCCCGTCTGCAGTTGTAGATAATCTAAATGGGTGTGCAGTTGGATATACAAAGTGATAAGTGTGTCCTACTTTTAGACTTAGAGGTGCATTGTTCACTCCGTTTATTTGGAATACGTTTTGTGAACCATTATTTACAACACTCACTACGAATGTTTCTGCACCATTTCGTTGTTCTGTTCTTCTTGTTCTATATGAACTTGCAAGTGCAACTGATTTAATTCTGAAAATGTTTAAATGTCTACTTCTCATTTCCGAATCACCATATTCAGTGTTCGGTTCTGTTATTGCACCACCTGTTCTTGGGTCTGTATCGGGTGAAGGTATACTTTCGTTTTGTAGAACAACCAATGGGTCATTCATTTCTGCATCAGTAGTCCAAAGAAGTATTTGTCTCATTGAATTTGCAAACGCATTTGGTTGTGTTAAGACTGGTGCTTCGTGGATAACAATTGTTGGTCTAAATTTGATTTGTTCTACAATCTCATTATTGATTGTTTGTTTAATTGCAACCTCACCAAAGAATATGTGTCCAGCAGGGTGTAATAAATCCTTGACAACTGACCTGTATTTGTTTATACTCTCACCGACTTTGATTACGTATGAATGTGTTTGATAATATAAACTATCTTGTATGTTTGAGGCACTTGCATCTAGTGTAGACTTATCACCTAATAATTGTTCTTGTATTACACCTTCACCTGAGACTGTTCCTCTTGCTTGATATGGATTTGATTTTAAAATCTTAAATGAATCGGTGTTGTTATATGTTACAGTTTCTTCAGATAGGAAACACCCGTCTAATGAAGTGTATGTTAATATGTGTCTATCTGCATCGTATGAAACAACTTTTGCAGTCGTACCTGATACTCTTCCTGTTAATACTAAATCCTTTGTTAAGTTTGCACTTGGTGTAGTAATCAACATAGGGAAGTATGAGGTTGAACTTAGAACTCCGTTTTCTGTAAAGTTATGTCCTTGTTCTTGAATGTTTAGTGAACCAACTCCACCAATTGTATCTGAATATGCAAATAGTTTTGCACCTTCACCAGTTGATACTGTTGATTGGGTGTTTAGTTTTACAGTAGTAGAAGTTCCACCAGTGATTTCTTCACCACTTTGGAATGCACCTGTATCACTAGATAATCTTTTTATGATTAGACGTTTGTTTTTTGAATCATTTTTTAGAATTGTACCAGTTGCATTTGAATTTGTTCCAGTAACAACCTCACCTTCTATGTATCCTGTCGTATCTGTAAAGTAAAGATATCCGCCTGGGAATACTTTAGGAACTTGTGTATAACCAATACCACCCGACTTAATAAATACACTTCTAATCATTGAGTTAGTAGTTTCTAATTGAACTGGTTGTTCGTCTTCACTAAGTAATCTCATTTTCTTCGTGTAGATTTCAACCAACTCACCACCACTAAGTGCAACTGTAAAAGTAACTCTATCGTTTTTATGAGTATAATCGGTGACTGGTGTTTTTAGAATTCCGTCTATATACACTTCAACACTTTCGTCATTGAAAATGATTTGGTTACCATTGTCATCTGCACCAGTGAAAAGTGTTTGTCCAGCAATTGCTTTAATTTCATACTGACCCCAAACTGTTGCACCTTCTAATATGATTTCGTCCCCTACGGAACCAAGCATAGCCTCTGCACCACTTCCTCTACTATTGGATTCAAAGACTACAAGGTCACCACCTTTATATCCTGTTCCACCATCTTCAATATAGATATGGTCAACCTGACCTTCTAATAGACCATTGACGACTGATTTTGAAGTGGTTGCACCACTGTTTCCTTTACCACCTGAGAAATTGATTGAATCGTTTAATGAATATAGAGAACCTACATTCGACTGTTCTAATAGTATACCACTTTCGTCTTCAAATAGCAAGTCTCCGTCATCGTCATGTTGAATATAAGTAGAAGAGGTGTCTGCATTGATATCTGAAATGATACCTTTCAATGTTCCTGTTGCAGTAGTAATTCCGTCTCTATCTTTTAATGTAACTTGTTGGTCTCTTAAGAATGTACCTTGGTGATTATCTGTAATCTCTAATGAGTATTCACCTGTTGCAGTGTTTATTGGAAATACGTTTTCAACAATTGATTCTGCTTGTATTCTATTGTCTGAAGTAAATTGAGTTATCTTATCTGTTGAACTTGGTGCAATTCTTAAGTCTGACATCAAAACATTTACTCTTCTCTTCTGAGAGTAATCTGATTCTGATGCATAAATTGTTTCGTTGTCGGGATATCTAATCTCTGCATCTTCGTTATAAAGAATCCTCATTAAGAATTTTAATGATTCTGCAGTTCCCTTTTCTTTGTATAAATCTGATATACCTTTAATCGTTAACCTTTTGTTTTGTGTTTGTTTAAGGTCTAACGAAGGTAAAAAATCTGTTTGGAAATGTTGTAGAAAGTCTTCAGAAGTTTTATCAATATCTGAATAATTTAATATTTTATTATTAGCAGCTATAGTATTTTCTTTATAACCACTAACTGTTCCTGTTTGGTTTGATTCTCTTCCAGTAATAGTCTCTCCCTCTGAGAAACCAAATCCTTCTATTGAGGATACGTAAATTTGTAATCCATTTATGGAAGTAATCTTTGCAACTGACTTTGATACTGAACCAACTACATACTCACCCACTATCCATGGGTCGGCAGTTGCAGTAGGGTTTGCACCCGTTGATTCGTATATTAGTTTTGATGTCTCTGCATCAGGAGATGGTTTGACAGTCTGAGGTTCTGCTAAAATAGACCCCAAACTGTCTTCCATCAAGATTCCGTCTAGTTGACTTTGGGAAGATAGAGTAACTATCTCCGATTCCAAATATTCGAAATACGACTTTAAGAATAATTCAAATACGGGTGCCTCTTCCTGAATGTATTCAGGCAATAATGAGGTTAACCTATCTGATAATTTTTCTATCTTAAAATCGTTAGACATAATCTTAGCTTAATGTAGCACCTAGGCTTGAAACTGGGAACCAGTTTGTACCATTCCAAATACAAACGACTGCTTCACCTTGTGCATCAAGAATGATTTGGTCTGTTGTATCTGCTGAGTAACCCCAAGATGAAACAGTAACCTCTGCTTGTGCAGAAGAACTATCTGTCTTGTAAATTACTTTTAACTGACCAACGTCTGTTCCGTTATCTAACACGAACTCAACTGCTGAAGAACCACTTAATGTGATTTCACTAGCAAAAGAACTTGCAAGGTTGGACGCAGTTGCAGTTAATACTGTTATATCATCAACTGCTAAATGAGTTGGGATATTTTCGAATAACTGACCAATGGTCATTTTTTTGTTGACGGGTGTTCCGCCTGGGTTATCTACTATGTGTAGTAAATCATCAGCACCTATATCTGTATCAGATACCTGTGTTAATGCGCTTATTTTTTTATCTGCCATTCTCTTTTCCTCCTATAATCCAATTGAATGGGAAACTACTCGGGGGACTCCCGACCACTTGTTTCATTAGTTATTTAATATGAACTGGTTGAGGTAGAAGTATACCCTACACCAGCACTGCTTTCACCACTACTAATGGTGTCTACTTCAGCAGTTACCTTAATATCTTCAGAAGAAATGTCTACTAGATTACCTCTAGTTGCAACGACATCATTTCCTGAAGGGATAACAGTGAAGTCAATCGATGAATCAGTATTAACTGTTGAGGTAATATTGATGGCATTGATTGTAATCTTTCCTGTAGAATAGTCAACTGTTCCAGCAGAACTATCCTGATATATTCTTGTTGACCCTGATAGGTAATATCTTCTTAAACTACCTTTTCCGTCATCGTCAAAATAATTGATATTGACTGAGTCACCTTGAATGTAAAAACCTGTTGAGGTTGTTATACCTCCACTATCCATGTTGTGTCCTGAATGTGGATTGTATAATGCATTACCAAAAGTTACTGAATAACCTTTGGTCTCACCTACTTTAACTTGACCTCTTTTTCTTAATCTAATGTTACATGTGTTGGATAGTATTGCAGTGTTACTATCGTCAACTGATTTTAATAAGTTTGAATGTCTGAATATTGAATCAAAATTCTTTAGGTTGTCTGTATCAAACTTTTGAATTGCACTGGTTACGACTGCTTCTAACTCACCGATTGATAAGTCTGTATTATTCTCATTGTATTTGAATACACAAGATATTAGAATCTTAACAATCTCTGCATCTATTATCTTTGGTCTAACAGTTAACATATTTAAATCGTTTAACTTCTTTGTAACCAATGTCTTTTCTGTATCTGATAGATAGTCTGAGTTTTGTGGTTTAAGTGCAACAAACACTTTACCATATTCGGGTGGGTCATTATCTTCCCCTCCCCATACTGCAACTGCGTCTGCATTCGGATAATACTCTTGCACTTTTGCTTTATAGTCGTTAAGTGTAACTAATCTATTTTGTGAAGTGTAAAACTTTGTTGCTTTGAACTTGATTGATTCGATTGATTCTTTCTCTGAACCACCACTAGCAGGAGTAACGTTTGTGACTGTATGATTTGTAAAACCATTTATAGTTCCATTAAGTGTATACTGAGTAGCACCATTTGCATGTGTATCATTAACTATAATATAAGTTACGTCAATAATGTCTCCGTCTAATAATGATTTACCTAATGTTCCGTCTCCAAAATAAATCTCTACATATCCTTCTTCGTTCTCTTGTGCATAGTAGACTTTTGATTCGGTTGTGATATTTGATATACCTGTTGAAAGTGCATAAGTTTCTGTCACTCCATTTGAAGTTACACTTACTATCATTCTTCCTTTGTCTACTCTTTCGTTAGACAATACAAACTTTGGATTTGCAAGTTGACTGTCAAAGATAAATGAATCACTTGCATAGACACCTTGAACAAGTTCTATGTCATTGTAGTTATATGAAGTTCCGTTTTGTGTTGGTCTTTTAGTTGTTGTGACTACAAAGTTATATGAACTTCCGTCATAGACTGTTATGAAATTTGTTCCACGTGGAAGTTGCATATCTGTAGTTGTTGGTGCAGTTCCGTCTGCATTCCTAACATTTTTCATTTCTAAGTTTATGAATGCACTTGAAGATGTTTCAGAAGAAGGAACGAATCCTAAATCTTTTGCACGTGATACAACGTTCTTTCTGATTTGTGCAGAATCTAAGAATAATTCTGAGGCTGCAATGTTAGTGTTTACTGCACCGATATGAGATGCATATGCAAGTAAGTCAATAAGAACTGACATACTTGAACCTTCAAAGTTATAATCCTTGAATTGGTCTTGTCCTTTAAGATAGTTCTTTAAGTTATCTGATATATTCTCAAAGTCTAAATCGGTTATGTTTAATTGTGAACTTTTTACTGCCATTATCGTGTCCTTGTAACTTTTATTTCAACCTCTTGATTTGGTCGTCCATTTTTTATGTTATATGCTACAGTCATGTTTACACTATTATTATCTGTATCAGTCATTACAACTACAACATTATCTACCCTAGGTTCTAACTGCATTATCTCTTTTGCAAGAGTTGTTTTTACTCTGTTTATTTGTCTATCAGTATTAAGTTCAAATAGTAACTGTCTAATTGACCCACCAAAGTTTGGTTTAAAAGGTCTCTCAAACTTATTAGTTAATACTATATTTCTAACAGACCTCTTGATTGCGTCTGTATCGGTCTTCTTTACAACGTCACCAGTAATAGGGTGTTTACGAAAGAATAAATCTAAATCCGAATAGATATCTTTCGTTGCAACTGTCTTTCCGTTATTTACTAAGTCTACCATATATCTATTTATACAAACTAATCGGGTTTCTTTGTCTTACCAGCAGAAGAACCTGAAGTAATTGTATGTGTATGTTTAGAAAGTTTAGGTGCATTACCTTTCTTAGTTTGAATCTCTCCGTCTGCAACTATAGAACTTTCATTTGTTTGTTTACCAGTGACATGAAGTGTCCCTGTAATTGTTGTGTTTGATATAATTTCTGTTGTATTATTACCAGTTACAGTAATCTTACCTTCTGATAATACGTCTGTTGTTCCTTTGAGGATATCTGCTTTTAGATTTCCCTCTGTAATCTCTGAAGTGACATTACCTTTTAACACTTTCATATCTACATTACCAGTGTTAACATTGATTGTCACGTTTCCTTTCTCTACTGTTAAGTCTGCGTTTCCAGCAATATAAATCTTATCGTCCTTTGCAACTATCTGATAATTATCATTTACGATTCGTTGCACTACACTTCCATCAGGGTGAACTTCCTGAAACGTTCCTGACCTATGATAAGTTGAAAGTCTTTCTTTACCAAGTGTATCGTCCACTTCAATAACATGACCTGACTCTGATTGATACACTTTATTATATGGATATACTGGTTGTGCAACTGAGTCGGGGAAAGTGTGTCCTTCTATTTCAATCTTCTTATCTAATACAGAATCACCACGTGCAAGGCTTGACACATCAGAAGAATCGGTGTATAATGGGTAGTAGGGTAACATATCTTCAGTTACTTCTAACTCTTCAATAGTAGAACCACTTGCATCGTAATTGATTTTTAATTCTTTTGGTGTTTTGGGTGCAGTGTCTAAGGCACTTGTAAGTCCATGAGTTCTACGTGAGTCTTGTTCGGGATTTGCTTGGTCGGGTGTTCCTTCATAATCTGCAACTGTTAATCTTCTTGGGTCATTAAATCCTTTATCCACACTTCTTGATTGTGGATTACCCAATGCATCAACTCTATATCCTACTTGTGGAATACCAGTAGATACACCAGTGACAACTGGGTCTTGACATGCACTGTCTCTAAAGAATCCAAAGACTGTTGAACCTTCCACTAAACCATGTTGTGTTCCTAAACCCGAAAGACCAGCAGAAGTTGTTGGAAGTATAACTTGAGCCCATGGTAAATCGGGTGTTGCAATATTTAATTTACTATCTGTATGAGACCCATGTATACGAACACGAACCCTTCCAATCTTTAGAGGGTCATGTCTGTCTTCTACTATTCCAAAAAATGTTTTCATTATACTATCTTCGGCCCTTCTGCATCTTCTAATGGTTTTGCTTTTGCAATATCTTTTGCATAACTTTCTTTAACACATTCTAAATTCAGTTCACCTTCTTTATCGGGTACGTTTAAAATAACAGAAAGGTCTGTAATTAGATATCTATTATCATTAAGTTCGTCTTCTCTACCTGAACCCGATTCAGGTTGTGGTATATCAAGTTTAATTACAGTTCCTACTGTTAAGTCTGTTCTCATAGGTATGGTGACAATGATTCTATGTTGTTGTAGTGTTTCTAATAATGCACGTCTTTCTAATTTTGCATTGTCTTCGTATTTCAATCCTGAAAAGGTTTCAGGTGAGTCTACTGTTGTCTCATTATCAAATAGGTGTGTTGTAGTGTAATCAGATTCTACAATACTGTCAAACTCTTTGTTTGGTGATAAGTCAATATCAACTTCGGTTACTGCTGGTGATTGTGTATCGTCAATCATATTCTCTGTAGTAAGTGTCTTCTCAAACTCACCCGTTCTAATCATTGGGAATCCCGATAGGTGTTTACCACGTTTCATTGTTTGGTCTAAGTCATATACAAATTCTTGTTCTTGTTTCTTAACTGGGTCATATACTTTTTGTAATGAACCATATGCACCACCAACTGTTCCTCTAAGTGTATCAAATTGTTGTGGTTTGTAATATGTTTTTATCATAGAGTTTAAACCACCCTCTGCATTTAAGTCTATAGTTTCAGTTCCTAAATCACCACTTCTTGGTTTGAATGAAAAGTTTATTGGAAACTCTCTACCCATCATAGTGTCAATAGAACTAAATCTAAATCCACCATTAAGTGTTTGATAGAAGAACATACCATTCTTCCATTCTGCATCGTCACCAATGTTTGATTCTGTGACAACGTAATCTACAAACTTTGCAACTGTCCAGTTAGGACATATAAATTGTAAATTCTTTGGTTCTGTTTCTTCAAATGCATCGAACTCAGCAGGTTTTATATTTGCTTCTTCTATCAATGCATTCTGTAACATTCTGTCATAAGAACCTCTCATGACTTTACTTAATCTTCTTCTTCTCACAAAGAACATTCTTGGGTCACAAAAATTCAACTTATATACTTGTGTTCCTTCTTTTGCTCTTTTGATATCTGATACTTTATAGATTCTAAATGTTTTATCAATTGTGAATTTCTTTTCGGGTTCTTGATTAAGACCTTCTTTTTGTTTTAGAGATACACGAATAAACTCTTGACCACTAAGACGATAGTTGGATAAAATGTTAAGTCCGTCTAAGAGAATTATGTTACCCGTGCAAAACTTATTATAGATAGACTCAAAGAGTTCTATAGTCAAAGTCAAATCGGTTACATCGATTGATTCACTTTCTTGGTTTACAATCGATAATGATTCAATTGAAAACTCACCTGCTTTAAAGTTTCCACTCATGATGACATTACTTTACCAAATTCTGCAACTACCCTTTTTATGAATTCAGGTTTTATAACCTTTATGTTTCTTTTAACTTCGTTTAGTTCCCATTCATTATCATAAATTGTTTTTTCATACATACCATTTGTAAAGGTATTGGATTTGTTTCCGTCTGAATCATGGTAATAAGCAGCTCCGTCTTCCATGTTGATACCATTTTTTACAGTACATGAATGATTACTGATAGAACCAGTTATAACTTCGTTTGCTTCAAACCTATCACCCTCAGTTCCTATTCTTGAAAAGTTAGGTTCTACACTCGTTACCTTTGCACTTATTGTTTTACCACCTCTTAAACATGAAACTGTTTCACCTAAAAGAAACTTACTGGTTGCACTTACGATATCTGATTTGTTATATGTCGTTACGTAATATCCACCATAATGTGTATCAATGTAATTCTCAAAAGTTTCATTATCTTTCCACCAGTCGTAATAGTTATTGAAGTCGTTTACTAAAAAGAATGTCCAGTGTAAATCACTGTCACCATATAAATTAGTTGCAACTACATCAGGTCTATCTCCTTCTTGTAATTCAAAGAAGTCGTATTCTATAATACTGTTAACTGCAGATTGGTCTACCTTAGATTTCCTAAAGAAATCTTTTATGGTAATAACTTTACCACTATCTAAAGTGTATTGAATCTCGGGAAAGTTTTTAAAAAATTTAGTTGCCATTATCTACCACTCCTGCTTGAAGTCTTTCCATCATCACCATTCCACCAATCTCTCCAACGTTTCCTTCTCGCAGCTCTTCTCTTCTGTCTACGTTCTTTTCTCTTTGTCCTTTTTGAAACTTTCTCTTTCTGTTCTTGATTCTTCTCAAAGTTCTTACCAGCATTAGTTCCCAATAATGATTCATTACCTGACCCAATATTAACAGCACGTGATGATTTAGATATTTGTTGGAATGTCTCTTGAGTAACAATTTTGATTTCTGTAAATTTCAAACCCATAGTTGTAGATACTGGATATCCGTCTTCAAACATCTTAGTTGAATGAGCAACGTCCACACCAGTTAGAACACATGGTAAGAAATCATCATAGTGTTCTGCAATAAGACCTTCGTATGTTATGTCAAAAAGATTTGGATAATTGAAATATGATTCTGCAGCTCCTTCTTTTTCAGCAGCTCCATAAGTGTCGGGTAACATTGCAGTCTTAAATGTCCATATGATATCTTCAACTGCTCTTGCTTCGTCTTGGTTTTTAGGATAGAATTCATAATCAAAACTATGACTTCTAAAATCCACACCCTCAAACATTTGTTCTTCCATAGGGTTCTTTGCCTTACCATACATGAAGTTAGATACTCCACCCGTGACACTATCTGCAAGTTTGGTTAATCCACTTTGAACCATTTCTTCGAATGCACTACCGAATTGTGCAGTTCCGTCTGCAATACCAGCGGCATTTCTAATATTTGCACCAACTGCTATGGTACTCCATTTAACGTCTTGACTGAAATCTAATTCTGCAGGCACGTATAATGCAACTGCAACACTTTCATTTGATAATAGGTTCTTTCCATTATCACTACCACCACCTCCACCAAAGAATCCAACTCCCTTACCTTCTCTTCTCTTTCTTGGTCTTGTTGTAAATACAATATAAGAGTCAAGTGACTCTATAGGATATTGTAAGTCTCTAGTTATGGTTAAAGGTACTTCTCTCGCAGCTTGTCTTGCAACGTTTGATGCATCTTGGTTTTTTTGCAACGAGGCACGTCTTTCATTTAAAAGATTTTCTGATTTTGCCTTTTCACTTGCAAGCATGTCTTTATCATATGTTCCTTTATATGATTTACCTTCGAGTTTTGACTGGATTCCTTTTAAAGATTTGACAGCACTGGACGCTTGGTTTACTTTGTCTAATAGTTTATTGATTGATGCCATTGATTCTGAACCTAAATACTTAAAATTATGATTACTAGTGTTATTTATGTCTAGAAAAAGTTATTCTGGCAAGTTTAAACCAAAGAACTATAAAAAATATAAGGGTGACCCCACCAAAATTATCTATCGTTCACTTTGGGAAAGAAGATTCATGGTCTATTGTGATAATAACCCTAGCATAATCGAATGGGGAAGTGAAGAAATCATTATACCATACAGAAGTCCAATAGACAAACGTGTTCATAGGTACTTTCCTGACTTTTATATCAAGTATGTCAATGCAAAAGGACAAGTTATACGGGAAATCATAGAAGTAAAACCCAAAAAACAGTTATCACCACCCAAAGAACCCAAAAGAAGGACTCAAAGATACCTAAAAGAGGTTGCAACTTACGTTGTTAACCAAGCAAAGTTCAAAGCAGCTAATGAATTCTGTCACGATAGGAAATATGGATTCAGAATTCTTACAGAAGACCACTTAGTCAAATGAAAAAACTAATTGCATTCGATTTAGACGGGGTTTTAATTGATTCAATACGAAATATGAACCTGAGTTGGGACATTGTAAGAGACAAACATAGTGTTGAAGTGCCTTTTGAAGAATATGCAAGTCATATCGGTAAACCATTTCCTGACATTCTCACTGCATGTGGTATAATAGACAATCAACGTGCAATCAAAGAGACCTATGACGAGGCAAGTTCTATGTGTCTTGACGAAGTTACCATATATGAAGGTACGATAGACACACTAGATTGGTTAAAAAGGAATGGATTTAAGATTGCAATCTGTACTTCCAAAGATATGAAGAGAGTTAGGAAAGTAATTGCAAGTCTTATCTTAGAAGGAAAGAAATTTCCTGAATTTGATTATGTCTGTTCACCGAAACAAGGGTTGAGAGGGAAACCAGCTCCTGACCAACTACTAAATACAATTGCACACTGTAATGTAGACCCACATGAAACATTCTATGTAGGTGATATGGAATCAGATTATCATTGTGCAAATAGAGCAGGTGTAGATTTTATACATGCAGAATATGGTTATGGAGATTTTGAGTGCAGTCTGAAGATACAATCAATCAAAGCAATAAAAAAATTGTTGGTCTAATCCCAGCAAGATATCATTCCACTAGGTTTATGGGTAAACCATTAGAACCTATTTTAGGAATTCCCATGATTCAACGGGTGTACTCACAAGCAGTACAGTCAAAATTACTTTCAAGTGTTATAGTGTTAACAGATAATGTCGATATTTACGACTACTGCGAGCGCATGCGCATGAACTGTCACATCGTTGACAATGAAAATATACTAACTGGAACAGATAGGTGTGCATATGGAATCAAAGATATTGAAGGAGATATCTTCGTAAACATACAAGGAGACGAACCACTTATCAATCCTGATGCAATTGATAAACTAATTGAAGAACATGTACTGGGTTGTGTCTCTAATGCATATGTTGAGTTAAATTTCTATTCAGAAAAAAGACATGATAACAATGTGGTGAAGGTTGTGACTGATTCATATAATAATGCATTATACTACTCACGTCTTAGTATACCATATTATCAGAAAGAAGAGTCCATTGTCAAGCAACAATTAGGGTTATATGCATTCAATAGAGAGTTCTTAGAAATGTTTCCACACCTTCCAGTCCGTGAATTGGAGAAAAGTGAATCAGTAGAAATGTTAAGATTTGTAGAGAATGGATTTAAAGTTAAAATGGTTGAAGTGGAAGACGAGGGTTATTCGGTAGACACACCTGACGACTTGAAACGAGTTGAAGAAATATTAAGGAAAAAATTATGTTGATACACTTGAAAGAACAAGAAGATTTTGATAAAGTAGAATCACTATTCAATGAGATTCGTGAAGAATCAAAACCCAAACTAATGACCTTTGGAGACTTATTAAAGTTTCCGTCAATCATGCAAGGTGTAAAAATGGGTGCAAGAAACTATGTTAAATCACTTTGTAAGTATAGTAAGAATGACCCGTGGTTATTATCAGACGGGAAAAGTAATAACGATTGGTTTGACGAAACAATTCAGAAGGCACTTCAACCAGCAAAACTCTACAATAAAAGAATGGAGAATCAAGAAGACAATGGTTTCTTTCATGCAAGTAAATGTAGATTCCTTATAGACGAATGGAAAAAGAATGGTTGGTATTCATATCCACAAGGAGTTATGAAACCTGACTTAACAGTGTTCTTTCACCCAGGCTCTTGTAGACAATATGCAATGTATCTTGCAAAAATGGTAGACCAACCAATCATATTTTGGGATTGTCAAAACGAAATGTTTGATAGAGAGATATTAGATTATGAAACATGGTCAAGTATCTTTACTAGAGTTGATAAAGCACAATGGGTAGACACTAGAGATTTTGCAGAAGGGACACCAGGCTTTGCAAAGAAACCAATACTAGAATGGCATGTTGATGAGAATAGACCTATGTATTACTTAACTGCATATCGTATTCAATCAGAACTATTTAATTTCAGAAAACCACGTCTGTTTGGTGATACACTTGTTGAAGATGTCTTTGAAGACAATAGTAATTGTTTAGAGATACACATGAAAGACAATAAAACATTCGTTGAATCAGACTTAGACTATATCATGCAAATTCCCTTTGAAGAAAAAGAATGGGAATGTCCAACATTTACAGCAATAAAAAGTTTCTAAAAGCATAAATAATAGACAATGACTAGTCTATTTGAAAAACTTGAAAATGAAACTCCTGAAGAATTAAAACGTAGGAGTCTTACAAGTTTAGATTGGTTTAGAAATAATGTAAGAGACATTAGAATAAGACAAGACCAAGCACTAAGAGAGGGTGAAATCGTCACTCAATTAGAACTAGGTAAGATGTATATGTATTATTATGATGCAAAATGGCAAGACAAGTTACCATACTTTGATAAGTTCCCTTTAGTGGTTCCTATTAGAAAGTACCCGACTGGATTCTTAGGTCTTAACTTACATTACGTTGCACCTCGTCACAGAATGATACTGTTAAACGAGATGTTTGAGTATCTAAACAACACAAATATGGACGAGTCAACAAGATTTAGATTGACATATGAATTGTTAAGGTCTGTATCTCGATTGAAATACTTTAGACCTTGTTTAAAAGAATACCTTTATGGTCAAATCAGAAGTCAATTTAGTTTAGTTCCTTCACGATATTGGGAACTAGTTGCAATGTTGCCTATGCAGAAGTTTACAGTCAACGCAAATACAGTTTATTCAGAAAGTAGAAGGAAATTTACATGAAATCAAAGACAGACATATCACAATTCTTATCATACTTTGACGCAGGTGCAAGAGCAAACCGATTCGAAGTTCTAATACTTAATGACGATTACTTCAACACTAAAGACGGACACTACTATCGTTGTGTAAGTGCAAACTTGCCAGGCATTGCAATGAATACAAATACTGAAGATACTGGTTGGTCGGGTAGTAGAGAAATCCCCGATGGAACTATTGATTATGGAGACACTATAGCACTAACCTTTTTATGTGATAGTAGTTTCTACGATAGGTTCCTAATCGATATGTGGTTAAGAGATATCTATGAAGGATATCCTGATGTCTCTGCAGATAGTAGAGAAATGGGAACAATGAGAAAACCAGTTATGAGATACATAGACGAATACACTGGTGAAATTATGATAAATCAATTAAGACTGGGTGGTTCACCTGCTCTACAATACAGATTCTTTGATTGTTACCCAGTTAGTTATTCAGAACAAGCATTATCAAATACAGATACAGAAATTATGAAGTTTGAAGCAACATTTAGTTACAAAGACTTCTTAGTAGACTACCCACCCAATAAGGACGAACCCCGTAAAGTCGAACCAAAAAATAATGGTGCTGGTGGGAGTATAAATAAGGGAAGGGGTTTACTGGACGCAACATTAGATACACTTAAGGTTGCATCACGATTTAGTCCAAAGGCAGGTGAATACCTGACTAAACTAAGTACAGTAGATACGCAGCTCACTCGAGGTAGAAACATCAATAGAAATTATGGTGGTCTATTCGGGGGAGATGATTAAATTAAAAAAGTGAGGATAATATAATGGCATTACCTATACAGGCGACACCAACTTATGTTACAGTTCTCCCAGTTAGTGGTTTTGAGGTAGAATACAGACCATTCTTGGTAAAGGAACAGAACATATTAGTTCAGGCAAAAGAAGGTGACGATGCAAAACGGACTATGCAATCCGTTAAAAAATTATTGCAGGCAGTAACCAATGACAGTATCGTTATTGAGGACTTACCAACTACAGACATGGAATGGTTATTCATTCAAGTCCGTAAAGTGTCGGTGGGGGAAACTTCAAAGTTGATGTTCCCTTGTGGAAACACTACATGTTCAGAGACAGCAGACCTGACTCTAAACTTAGACGACATTCGTGCAGAAGGTGAAGTTCCTGAAGATGAAACAGTTATGATTACTGATAAGGTAGGTTTGACACTTAGTGTACCAACTGTAAGTCACGTTGAGGACATTGCAGAACTTGACGAACAGAATCAGGCGGTAGAACTAATTAAACAATCTATTGTTAATATATTTGATGAAGAACAAGTATATGAAGGTGCAGATTTAACTCGTGAAGAACGAAACGAATTTGTAGATTCATTAACGTTCCCTCAATTGGAATTGTTAGGTGGTTGGTATGACGGATTACCAAAACTTACTCATACAATTGAATGGACGTGTGCTGGTTGTGGTGAAGAGAACAAGACGAAGCTAGAAGGAATACAGAATTTTTTTTAATAGCTCTTTCTCATGAAAGTGTGTTCAATCATTATAACACTAACTTTCAGTTAATGCAACATCATAAGTATTCGTTAACTGAGTTAGATAATATGATACCTTGGGAAAGAGAGATTTACATAAGACTTCTCATGCAACATCTTGAAGAAGAAAAATCCAAGCATGATGCTGAACAAGCAAAAATGCGAAGAAAATAATGATAAATCATAGAAGGTACAATTATGGCAGACACAATTATAAAGGAGAACAACACTACCAATGAAGTAGAAATCTCCCTTGATAAGTACATGAAACTTATTGACCAGTTAGATGAACAGGAAGATAAAATTAAGGAAATGCAAGACGAGGCTAAGAAAGCTAGGTCACAACTTGCACCACCTAAAAGAAAATTCATGGATTTATTCTTAGACGATAATGATATAAACGAAAAATCAATCATAGGATTTATATCATTTGCTTTAATGACTGTATTCGGTATTTGTGACTTAGTCACTGCATTCGCAGGACAAGACTTAGTTATCTCAGATACAATCTACACGTCATTCGTAGTAGTTACACTTGGTGCATTTGGTATCAGTGAAGCTGGTAAAGCATTTGGTGGAAAATAGGACATAACATATGGCAACCGATGACGGAAGCAAAAGTATACGAGAACAACGGGAAGACTTAGCAAACGAAATTAAAGACGTTAATTCTAAACTGAAGCCTGGTTTTCAAAAAATCATTTCAGACTTAGAGGAAGTTTCTCCCCAAGTTGCAAAGATAACTGCAGACTTTAGAGAGTCTAGTAGGGATACCTTTACGGGTGCTTTAGCAACTAAGAAATTAAAAAACCTCACTGGTCTTGTAGACAAATATATGTCCGAGGGTGCCGAAGCACTTGACCCCAAAGAATTAAAACAATTAGAAAAGAACTTCTCATCAGAAGTTGCTGGTGTGACTGAGGTCTTCGACTTTGAAGGCATGAGACAGGCACAACTAGAATTCAATGAAACCCAAGACAAGCTACAAGCACTTGAAGACGGGAAACAAGCAAGACTAGAAAAGTCAATGGCAAACAATAACGTTCTTGCAACGTTAGATAGAGAGATTGAAGAAGCACGTTCCAAGTCAATTGGATTACAAGGTGCAGCCTTAGAGGCAAACACCAAACTTATAGAAGATTTACAAAGAGATAGAGAAGACAAAGCAGATAAAATGACGGCTGCCTTCGATAGAGAAATTGCAGCCGAAAGAAAAATCTTAGAAGAAAGAACTGAGGCACTTTCTGAAACAACAGACGCATACAAAAAAGGTTTAGAAGAAGCAACCAAAAGTGATAAACTAGAAAAGTTTAGTGGTGGTATTAACGAATTAACTGGTATTGATATACTTGGTTTTGCAGATACAGTCACTAAGAAAGTAAATGCTATCAGTGACGTAATGGGTAGTATTGGTGAAACACTTGGTGGTGGTTTCAAAGGAATGAAAGATAAGGTTGGAGGATTCTTCAGTGGAATGAAGGGTATGTTCTCCAAGAAAAGTGTTTCAAATTCCCTAGGAGATTCAAAAGAAAAAGCAACTGCAATGAAAGATGCAGTCTCAAGTGCTGGAGATAAAGTTAAAGAGAAAGTTGCCGACACTGGTGCATTAGCAGGTGGTGGTAAATCTAAGACTGGTGGATTCCTCAAATCAATTGCAAATGCAGTAAAGAAATTTGGAGATAAGAAAGTCTTAAGAGGTGCCTTAACAATGGGTGTTATGGCAGGAACAGTCGGACTTCTTGCAATAGGATTAAAACAATTTATTGGATTAGACTTTATCACAATGGGTAAAGGTCTTCTTGCACTTACTGGTTTAGCATTAGTATCCAAACTAATCGGTAAAGCAAGTAAGTCAATGTTAATGGGTTCAGTCGGTATCCTTGCACTAGGAGCTGCACTTATTCCTCTTGCATTCGGTCTTAACTTAATGAAAGATGTGGGAATGGGAACTATCGGTGTATTAGCAACTGGTATCATTGCACTCGGAGTTGCTGCCGCAGTAATGGGTATGTTCCTTCCAATGATTGCACTTGGGGCACTTGCTATCGGATTATTAGGTGCGGCACTTCTACCATTTGCATATGCAGCTAAAATAGCTTCAGAAGCTATGGGAACCTTTGTTCCAAGTATTGTTGAACTAAGTCATGTTGACGGATTGAATCTAATCGCAGTTGGTGCTGGATTAGCTGCAATTGGTGTTGGTTTAGTTGCAATGAGTGGTGGTAACCTTCTATCGAGTTTACTAGATGGTATCGGTAAACTGTTTGGTGCAAAATCTCCAATGGAAAAGGTCACTGAGTTTGCAAAAGGTCTTGAAGGTGTGGACATGGAACCTATTGTCCAACTTGGAGAGGCATTTAAACACTTAGGTGGTTCTCTAGACGTAATCAAAATGTTCAATAACCTTGACCCGAAAGGTCTTAGGAAGTTTGCAGAAAGTGTAGACGTTCTTACAGAGGCAATGATAAGACTAGACCAAGGTGTTCCTAAAGAGTTAACTTGGTGGGAAAAAATGACCCAGTTTGCTGGTAAACTAATGGGAACTTCTCAAGAAGAAAGAGTCCAAGAACAAATGGACGAGTCTGTCGATAGAATGACTAAACTCGAGGGTAAGTATAGAATCCACTATGAAGGTGGTAAAGAAGTTGGTAGAGAGTTAAGAGAAAACTATTATGATGGTCAAGAAGGAATGGACGGCCCTGCTTCGGATAGTGCAATGTCTCAAGAAATGTATCAGATAGAAATGGAACTGAAGGCAGAAAGAAATCGTTACAGTAAACTACAACTTAAAATGATTGAAAGGAATGCTCAGTATCCAGGCTTGTATAGTAAAGAACAAATCGAATTAGCAGGTGAACCTATGACTGGTCAATCTATTAAAGAACAAAGGTCATTCTCTGCAAGTGGAACGTATGGAAGTGATGGTGGTGGTAATGCATTATTACAGAATAACACTAACAATGTCAATAACGGAACTTCTTACGTATCAGTAAATGCACCAAAAGTCTTCAATGATGAATATAGTCAAGGTAGACTGAATCCAATCCAAGACGGAACTTTTTAAATAGTCTTATACTTTTCTTTACGAGGGATTACCTTCGTCTTATCTTTATGAACTTGAGTAAGTCCATGGGTAGGTGTTTTCTTATGTGCCTTGACTACAGGTTTTTTCTTGCCAAAGATTTTCTCCCAGTTATCTGAGTAAAGTTCTTCGTTTGAGTTCCGTCTTTTGGAACCCTTTCCTCCGTGCCATTGTGTCATAATTCATTACAGTAGTGGTGGTTGATAGTTCCAATAAATGTATATTGCAGCTATTACACCTAGTATCCCTATCAATGCAGAGATAATAAATTGTTTAATAATTCTCTTTTCTCTTTTTGTTCTCATCTTAATACACCATAGAAGGGGTGTCTTCTTGGTTGGTTAGCACGTTTTGCGTCCAACTTCCTTCTACGTTTTATTTCTTGGTTCTTTTGATTCCTTTTAGTATTTGGTTTCTCGTAATACTTCCTATCTCTACACTCTTGTACGATACCTTTACGTTCACAATTCTTTTTGAATCGTCTTAACATTCTATCAAACGGCTCTTCTTGTTTCGTCTTTGGATTTACTCTTGGTGTTACTGCTGTCATATTATTTGAAAAACTGTTCTAAGGATTCCTCTCTGTTTTTAATTTTATCTGAACTATATTCTAGTTCTCCTTCTTTACGAAACACTAGGACAAATTCATGAACCTTTGCAGTGTATCTTTTACTTGCACACTTACCTGCTTGTAAGGCTGCAAATATAGTATCGTTCTTCATTACAATTATATCATGTAATTTGAGACCCGACTTAATGAACATATTTATAGTGTCTGAATGAAATGGAATATACTTTCCGTCCTTTCTCCAATCACCACATACCCAAACACAAAATCCGCCTGGTTTTAAAACTCTCTCTATGTTGTTTCCACAAACTTGTATCCTTTCACTAAAGTCTTCATACTTTCGTAGGTCGGATAATTGACCTTCTGCACTTTCATATCTTTCGATATCACCATAAGGTGGACAAGTCATAACTAGGTTTGCACTCTCATCATCTGTATGAGACATTTCACACCCGTCACTCTCTACAATATCGTAGTATCCGTCAAAGGAATGTCTTCCCATTTCCTCTCTGACTTTACTTACTGTTTCAGAAGATACGTCATAACCAACATAATCTCTTCCTAATGAAGCAGACACAAATGCACGTGTCATTCTTCCAGCAAAAGGGTCAACGATTGTATCACCAACCATAGACCAGTATTGAACAATGTTCTCACATAAACCAGCATGAAACTCTGACATCATTAAACCATTAGGAAGACGAGGACAAACTCCTCTCTTTTCTTCGTATGCAGTTAAGTATGCATCGTCCCAATTGTTCTTAGATGATTTAGTTGGTGTTATAACCGACTGAGGGTTCCAACCAAACTGGTCAATAACCCTTTCGTTTTCATTCCATGGTAGAATGTTTTTATAATATTCACTTTTCATAATAATCCTAAAAGTGTGAAGTCACCCCACGCCTTACAGCAACCCGTTCTTCACCGACCAATCCGCTTATGCTATTGACCTTTCCCTTACTAAGTATCCCCTTTTCCACGACCTTAGTGTTGTACTCGTCTTTGTCAAATTTCTCATAATGAATTAAACGAGTACCCCAATATAGAAATTAACTGTCAGAAGCTAATTTCTTAAAGTAATCCATCGCGTCGTCTTCTTCCACTTGTGGTGAAGCCTCTGCTGATGCGATTACAGGTTCCTCTGCAACAGATTCAGTGTTTACATTTGCCCAAGGCACTTCCTCTTGGTCTTCTGCAACTGATTCAGCTGTAGCAGTTGATACACTACCAGTGAGTCCGAGAACTCTATCGAGTTTCTCTTTTAGTTCGTCATAAGACTTGAACTCACTAGGTGCAATCACTTCGTTCAAAGAATAAGTAGAGTTATTTATCTCATTTAACTTATCTTCGTCATCAAAAAGTGGAGCAGCTGATTCGAACTCTGACTTGTCATAGTTCCAGTATCCGTCTACTTTTCTTATTTTGATTTTGAAGTTAGCACCTTCTCCTCTTAAATCAAAAGGATTGATTGCATTTTCGTCTTCAAACGCAGGACTGATTGCCTCTTTGAGTTGTTCAAAGATTTTTTTACCAAATCTGTATTTGAAAACTTTCCCTTCGTTGTCGGGATTCTTTGGGTCTGAAACAACATAGACATTAGAAACATAGTGAAGTCTTCTCTTCTGTTTCCTTGCAATCTCTTTGTTTGCTTCAATTCCAGTATTCCACAACTGAGAATTATATTCAGAGACAGGGTCTTGTTTATTAAGAGTCGTTAAAGACTTCTCAATATACCAACCACCTGGCCCTTGGAACCCGTGGTCGAAGTATGATACCCAAGGCATCTCTTCTCCTTCGGGGGTAGGTAAGAAACGAACCACGGCATAACCATTACCAGTTTTATCTAGTTCGGGTTTCCACATAGTGTCGTCTGAGTAGGATTTTTTTTCTCCGCCTGTTGGGGAAGCTGTTTCCATTGCAGCTCTTAATTTATCTAATGATGTTGACATTGTATTCTCCTATTGTATTGCATCGTATAGCATTTTATCATGTATAGAAACCTTAGTTCCTATACTCCTATTATAGTATATTTCTACTAATCCTACTAGAGGGTTTTTAAAATATACTTTGTATTTATGTATTCTTAGACTTTAACTTTTTATACATACTAGTGTATGTCCTTTGAAACGCTTCTATAAGCATAATTCAACCAACACCTTTTTGTACTTCTCGATATCTACAGATACAAAACTTTTGTACTTGTTTATCCTATTCTGTACATCGGGGTAGACCAAATTTTCCGAAATGAGTCGTTCCCAATCCTTAGTAAAACTAATGATTTCATCTAAGATACACATCGTCTCGAGGGATATCTTCTTACCTAAAAACTCTTTGAGTAATATAGGGTGTTGTCCGTTCTTCACTTCTAACACTTGATTGATATTCTTCTTACGTAATAAATCAGATACTTCCGTTTCAAATAGATAAGATAGTTTCTGATTTCTTCTCTTCCATTCCTTATAGACTTTAACACACTCGTTATCAAGTAAGTCTCCAGCCCATGAGTCCTTTAGAGACAAGTTTGCAATATAGAAATCTTGCAATTCTTGTTTGTGGGTTTTGAACAATTTACCAAAGTGGTATTTGTCCTTTCGTTTCAGAAATGAATTGATATCACTCTTTACTTTACCATTGTACTTTACAAAGTCATAGTCCTTAGAATGAAAGTGTAACTTTATTCCAAGATAAAGAGTGTATGCATCATATCCTTCACGACTTGTCATTAAGTGATTATCTTTTTCTCTGCTGGAACTTCGATACCACTTACTGCAGTTCTATGTGCTTCTGACACTTGGTCATTACACTTGGAAATAAAAACGTATGAACCGAATATCATTTCAGTTGGATTTATTTCACCTGTCACTGCAACACCTTTAGAGAAACCCATTCCTCCTTCGGGTGTGTTGACAATCATTTTGGGGTTTGCAAGTGTCACTGGTTTACTAGAAACCAACTCACCAACATACTCACCACTTGTAGCAACGACTGCTACTATATCACCTTTTTTCATAATTACTCCTATGATTTAGAAAAGAAACTCGTTATAGTTCCTTTTGAATTATTACCTCGGTTAATTAAGTTAAGACTAGCTGCTTCTGCCTCTAGTTTCTCTTTTAAAGGTTGAGATAGTAACCTTTTTGCAGACTCGGGTTCAACGTTGTTTAACTCACAAACCTTAACGATTGCAGACATGATATCTGCACCCCTTCCTCTGACTAATAACTTTTCTACTTGTTCTGAAAACTCTTTACGTGTAATCATATTAAAACCTTGTGTTGTATCTGTTTTCGGGGTCAACCTCATCTACCTGTAATGGTAAACCAAAGAAGTGTTCACAATCCCATGAGTCATAGTTGTTTTCCCATAACCAATCGTGTCCTTCTTCTTCGAGTTGTTCTTGCATTTCGTCTTCGTCTACTTCACTCCCTTCTGCAAGGTGGATATAATAATCACGTCCACACTCGTCAAAGGATTCTATGAATTCATTCTCTTCGAATTCACATGGTTCCATATCACCAGTTGCGTCTTCTGACATATAAGCTTCTAAGGTTTCCTTTTCTTCTTCGTTAGTTACCTTAATGATATAAGAACCACTTCTCCAAAGACATTCGATAACTACTTTATCTTCGTTGTCATTGTTCTTAAACACTTCACGTTCTGTATACGATTTTTTGAATTTAGGATATATCGTATATTCCTTTCCGACTTCAATTTCCATTGTTAATCTCCATAATGAAAGTTATCATTCCAGTCTCTAACGATACTATAGTATGCATAGTAAGTTGGACTAGTGTCGTGAACACCGAGACCACCTTTTGCATAATCAGTTGTTAGATATTCGATAAGATGGTCTGCTTTGTCTAACACTTCTTCTGTTATATCTTCCTCACTGTCAATTCCAAGATACTCTAATAGTGTGTCATATGCACTATCGTATGCTTGAGACTCAACCCACTCATCACCTTTAGAGATTATCTTATTCCAATTGAAATCTCCTTCTAAATTAAACTCTTTTACTTCACTCATTGTTATACTCCATAAACATTTCTATATCTTACTCTGAGGTCATTCAATTCGTCTACGTAATCCATTGGATTTGCACAAAATATCTGAAAGGCATTGTGTCCTTCCACTGCTACTAATGCAGTAATCTCTTCGATTGCCTGCCCCGTAAGTTCTTCTACCATAATTGCATATGCAGTCATTTGAATATACCATGGTTTTGCCATGTACTCTTCTTTATACTTTGCACTGGTTTTAAAATCTATAATACTTAACTGGTCGTCAAAGATACCAACACAATCAACACGTCCAGCCATTTGTAATACGTTTGAATATAGAGGTGCCTCAATTGCAATCGGTATAATCTCGTCTAATACTGGTTGCATTGCTTTGAACATTCCTTCTTGTAATACGTTATCAAACTCTATGTACTCTTTATCTTTTCTGAGATAGTCTTCCACTAGATTATGGAAGTTGGTTCCACGTTTAGTTGCTTGTGCAGTAATCTTATTTGCAGTCTCTTCACCTACACGTTTTCTCCACAGTTTGATATGGTCTCGTGATAGTAGACCAGTTACACTAGTGACACTTGGATAGTAAAAACTTTCATCTGTATCCGTGTAATATCTTTTTCCGTCTTTGTTTGTTGTTTTTAAATCTAGACTTTCTAAGTCATAGATATCTAGTAGGGTAGTTTTTAATTGTGTCATATCTTATTTTACTTCTTTCTTGACTGTATGTCAATATGTTTTTGGATTGTATCTCTAGTCTTTACTTCTTTTGCAGACTTTCGGTGATACCTTTCACCTAATGGTGTGTCGATATTGTTCGAAGCAATCTTAGACATTACTTCTTGGAATCCACTATCGGGTTTAACTCTGTCGCCTGTTCCACCCACAAAGTTAGGTGCAGTTATTTGTTGTAATAAGTGTGGGTTGTTTTCTTTGAACTTATCTAAGTCTTTATAAGACATTATGTATTCTTTAATATCACCAGTCTCTTTGTTTAGGAATTCATAGGTAGGCATTATATATCTCTTGATTGAATTACTTTCTCAACCATTTCTTTCACTTGTTGTTCTTTGTACCATAGACCACTGAGAAATGAAGTTGTTCCATTGTCCCATTCGATAACATATCTTCTATAACCAAAAGGTCTCTCGTAAAAGATTCTGATATCACCATAATTTTCAACTAATACTCTCATGACATAAAACTCGGAATAGGTCTTTCAGTCCACCTTGCAAAATCTTTCTTGTAGACTGCATAGTATTTATGGTATGCTTCGATAACACTTTCTGACTTCACGTCTTCAGGCATACACTGAGGTGGTTCTCTGAAACCATTCTTAGGTATGTTAGTTGGAAGTTCTAATAATAATACATGTAGTTTTCTGAATGTTTCGTGAACTCTTTTATAACGAAAGGTGTATTCAAAAGATAGTTGTCTCCATAGTGCAAGTAAGTGTTGATAATGGTCTGCACTTTCTCTGACCCATTGTGTAGTAGGGTGATTGATATGACTTGCTTTGTATAGTGTTTGTTCCATTGTTTCATTAGGGTGTCTCCACCTACGAATCTTACGATTGAGTTTTGTTCTCCCTTCGTATTCTTCGCCGTCCAACATTCTATGTGCAGTACACATTAGTTGTGCATACTCAATAATCATTTTGACTACGTGTTTATCACAATGAAGTGTTGCACATTCTTGTGGGTCTTCGTGTAAGTAAAATAAATTCATAGTTGTTTAATCTCCTTGAGATATCCTTCGACCCTCTCCCATGTGAGGTGTCCAATAACATCTTCAGTTATACTACTAGTATAACACAACTCTTCTCCATTGAGAACCGCTAATTCCCATAAACCATCACGACCACCATAACTGTAATCGTGTTTGATTACACTTGCACCATATCCATTCTCAAATCCATAGACATGACGAACACCATTGTTGAGGTATTCAGTATTCTTCAAGAACTCTCTCATTCAATCTCTCCTTATAAATTGTGTCATGACATACTCGACAAAGTTGTCCCGCACCGATAACATAATTTTTCCTTTTTTCTACGTGGGTGTCCTCTGCAACCGAGGTTTCTTTTCCACAATTTATACACTGGTCATTCATTTTATAAACTCCAATTCTTGTTTCCAATTCTTTTTGTTTGATTCATAACATGGACTATTCATTTGACATATGATAAGTCTTCCGCCGTCCATATCTAATCTGATACTATCTGTA
>Ga0181411_1000014_pt1 | contig 47195 bp, 83 predicted proteins | sample 34SPOviralmetaG_FD_130114 | JGI IMG/M metagenome (GOLD analysis project Ga0181411, IMG submission 130114) | Marine viral communities from the oligotrophic San Pedro Time Series (SPOT) site, San Pedro Channel, CA, USA - 34 SPOT_SRF_2012-07-09 | ecosystem: Environmental > Aquatic > Marine > Strait...
TCAGGAATTCCTGAAAGCTTACCATCTAAACTCGTAATGCTTAATCCTTCTCTAGGATTTGGTTTACGAGGATTATACTGCTTCCATTCATCTTTAAAATATTCTAATTCTTTTCTTGTTTTTCCAATATCAACATTAATATTGAGAGGAACGACATCACCTAAATTTGAAAGGTGTAACGCGATATTCGAGTCTATCATATCATCAACTCCTTTATCCACGATTCATCTCTATTATTGTAGTAGTTAGTAAAATTGTTATGCATTTTTCTTATTTTAGTTTGAGCAAACCATGCGCCAAGAAATGATGCCAGCATTTCCGGTGTCCATCTTATTCGATGTTTTTTATCACTAAGATAATTTAATCTCAGTACATCATCTAAAATAATATTTTCATTCTTTGCAAATTTTTCTATGAAGCATCCTACAAAAACTATTTTAAAGTCACCTTCATGTTTCATTGCTTCTTCTTTTGTTAATACTATACAATCTATATTGTGTGGATACACGTGTTTTAGATACTGTTCTTTTGCACGAGTACTCGAAACTATCACTAAGTTGCGTATATTAATCAGATGGAATGCCGAGTCCACTTTTCGGATACCTCCATGGAATGTCAGTTAAGTCGGGATACATCATACGATATAAATTTTTGTTTCCTTTTACATCACTTGGCATATTGACACACGTATGTATAAATGCATTTTCTGCAAATGGATGTACCCATTTTAAAGAGTCTAATCCATAGTTAAAGAGTCTGTATGCTCCTTCATCTTGCAATCTACTAAACATAACTCTATTTAATACGTCAGGATGTCTATCCCACTCAACAAACCTATTATAAAAATGCTCAACACATTCATCATAAATTGGATCATCACTGAGTTTTTTAACACTATTGATACGCCTGTAACTTCCGCAAACATTAACGTGCCAGTACGCTAAATCTTGTGGTTGATAACCCATCATGGCGGTGTACTGCAAACTTTGATTTATCTGCATTTCACCAGTTCCAATTTCACCAGTAAATAATGTGTGATCTTCTAATCCAAGATCATTAAGTGCAATACATTTAGCGGTATATGGATTTTCAACCCAATACTCAAACATGTGTGCAGGTATAGTATCGAGTTTGTAGTATTCTACTTCGATATCGAGAACATCTGCTATTTGCTGCACTACCGGCCGTTCACTAGTTATTGAAAGATCTGAGTATAAACTTATAGCTTTAAAAGGAATGTTTAATTTTTTAAATATGTGTGCTAATGCTGTGCTGTCTTTACCACCACTTAATGTTATAACATTATTATCAGTGGCATATTTCTTTATTGTTTTTTCTATTATATTTCGTAAGTCTTGTACCTGAGCTTTATTGATTTGTTTATCAGGTAAGATAGGTCCGGCTTTGTGTCTTTTGCCTCCTTGCATTGGATGACGATTACTGACCGTCCATCCACCCAACATGGATCTTTCTTTATAAAAATTATCGTTTAAAGAATTATTTTTACTCGTTGCTCCTTGAAAACTACATGAAAAAAAATCTACAGCATTTATATTCATAATATCTTTCTTACATAACAGTTTGCTTCTGACGTTTCAGTTTCAAGCCAATCACTGGTCTTTACAAATCCACTTGCTTCATAAGCTGCAAGTGCAGTCTTACGAGGTAAACTCCATACGTATTTACATTGTTGTGAAAGAGCTTCATCAAATATTGCATCAAAGAGTTTGTAAGTAATACCCTGCCTACGACACTCAGGCTTAACCCACAATCCTCTAGACCTCATTTCATCATCACTTGATTTGTGACATGAATTTACTGCAACTACTTCTTTATTACTCTCAAAGACAAAAAAAGATGGTTTATATTTTTCATAAATTTGACGATCGTGACCTCCAAGATAAGTCATATCATTCATTGATCTTATTCTTTTTCTTAGAGGCCAGAGGTAAAAATACCAGTAGAGTTCTACTTCGTCAAAGTTACTTCGTCTTATCATGCACGTACTTAGCAGTTGACCATTGCATTTTTTCTTTTGCAAATGTAATTAAAGTCTTTAATCTTTCTGCTGTTACGTATCCGTATAATGAATCCATTATGACTCTTGAATCTTCACCTATAAACATAGGATAGTCACCGAGTTTACTGATAAGATATTTCTGGCTTTCTTTGTCAGCCATCATTCGTTTGAATGCATCAATAACTGCCAAGCTGTTAGAGCCGTGGTGCATAAAGATACCTTTTTGCAATCCATCTCTCCAAGCTGCAGCTAAGATATATGCTTCATATACTTCACCTTCAGGTTTTTTACCATAGGTTTTTTCGTATAAGTCAACAGCTGTAGGTGTATTAGGCCAGTTGTAGTCTTGAATAAATCCATTCTTCGGTGTAAACATACCGTGATTAAAAAGACGAACAGCTTTGCCTTCATCTACCATGCCGGCAGTATTCTTAATATGCCTGCTTGCAGGTTCACGTATATATTTAAAATCACCACGAAGCCATGCTGTCTTAGCTTCACCTGCACTCATCTTACGAATAAAGTTAATGTTATCCCATTCTTTCAGCATAGTCCATGCTAAAGTTTCAGGTACACAACCGGAACAATCGGCAAGATTTAACTTATCGTTCTTCCAATCAAAACCATTGGCTATGGTTGTAGTAATATTATAGGGTTGAATCATTATCGGCACCCAGTCTTTAAATGACCACTTCACATCATTAATCAACCATTGTGTAGCATTGCCACCATGAGCTAATAATATTGCTTTAGGATCATCTTTATATTTTTCCTTGAAGGTTTCTAATCCTAGGTTGCCTTTACCTCCTTTAATATTGACTACGTTTACACGTTCGTCGAGATACTTAGAAAGTTCTGCACTTACAACATCACCCCATATAGCGGTGCCAGTGCCTTTAGGACTTGGAACAATAAGAGTATAATCGGCGATTGCACTCGATATAGTCATAAACATTCCAATAATAGTTAAAAGTAAGTTTTTCATTTTCACCTCATTGTTCTTAAAAACTTATATTAATATTATATATTCCAATTGTTTGATAGCTTAATGCTTCAATCTTAGGGAATAGTATGAAAGCTAGTAGTATAGCAGGTCTATTTATAGAAAAAGTTTTAGCTATAATTCCTAGCGCTGAACATATAACAAGAGTTATAATGTCAAATTTAGTATTTGTTACTTGATAGCATGACCAACATATAAGAATCAATATAACAACTGCATAAATTCTTGGTGGTACTTTAAGAATCCATGTAATTGGTACACTCAATATTAAGCAAAGTAATCCTACAAGTAGTGTTCCTCCAATATATCCAATTGCTAAAGTATCGAAAAATTTATCATCATATTGAATATCAATCGATCCTAGTTCAAAGTGTAGCATAAAGAACAGTGATAGTATCACAGCCGCAAATGGCGTACCCGGTATACCAAAAACCACAGTAGGCACAAAGCTCGCTGCATGTACTGCATTGTTCGCACCTTCCGGTCCAACAACACCAGCAATTCGGCTATGAGGGTGCTCTCGTTTCGCTCGTCCATAGGATAACCAATCAGCGACTATTCCGTGCACACCAGGGAGAGCTCCTACAAAGGAACCTATCGCACCTCCAGTTAATGCTACCTTCTTATACTTATACCACGATTTCAAGCCTAATATTACATGTTTAAGATTAGCATTAAGATTCTCTACTTTAGGCTTATTAACAAACAGGTTTACCAACTCAGGTATAGCAAACAATCCACTTACAAAAATACTAATAGGTATTCCTGACGAAAAGTATGTATATCCAAATGTTAACCTCTGAGCATTATTTTCATCAATACCAACATAACCAAACAAAAATCCTATTGCAACACCTAGCAATCCTAGTAACTTATTTTCTTTGATAAGAAAAACTACACACAGTAGTGCAAAAATATTAAGTAACAGCAATTCAAGCACGCCAAACACGAGAAGTAATTTAGCATAATACGGCATAAAGAAGAACACTAAAGATCCAAACAGTATACCACAAAGTGTGCTGCTTGTAAAGGCAGAACTTAATGCCAGTGTTGCTCTACCACTTCGCGCAATCGGATAGCCGTCAACGACTGTTGCTGCTGAAGAAGATGAGCCGGGTATACCTAACAGTATTGAACTCCATGTATCGCCAGTTGTACATGCCGCAACAAGTGCAGTGTAGAATAATACACCGAGATATGGATCGTTGTAAAAGTACGGTAGGAATATAAAGCTCGTTAAGAGAGCTGTAGTTGGTCCTGCCGTTGGTATTATTCCAAACAACAGTCCATACGTTACACCGCAAAAAATAACAAATAATTCAATCATGAAAGTGGTCGTGTCATAACCGAGTCCCAGCTAGGCGGGTCTTCTTTTGACTCTACTCCTAATAATTTATCAACATTCATAGATGCTCCAAAATGCCAAAGATTAGTAAATGCTCTTGAGAAATCAACCACTGATGGCTGAACTCCATACTTCCTTCTTAAATATCTTCTCTGCATATTTGCAGCTGTCGCAGCTTTAGGTTTAAAATGATCTAAGTTCCATTCTTCCCATTTATATAATGAGTTAGGACCTATGAAAGGATGAGTGCTTTTTCTGAATGTACACTCCGGCCAATCATCAAGAAATATGTCTTTAGTGTAGATTCCACCTTCTTTAAAAAATATTGTTCTTTTATCTTGTAAGATAGACTTAGCAGTTCTATAATCATTAAACCAAAAAGTTAAACAACTATGTCTTTTCGAAATATGACAGGCATATCTACCTTGTACTTCTCTTAAATCTACATAATGCATTCTTGTACGAGGATGTGGTTTACTAACACGAGCTAAGTTTCTTGCATGAGCTACACCTTCGCATAATGCACGTCTTCCACCAAGTAAATATCTATCTGTGGGAATATATTCAAATGCATGTAAGTAGGTGCTTATTACAGTTGTAGGTGTTAAGTAATCAGACAATAAAGTTAACATACTTTTTTTGTCTTTTTTCCAATCCCATTCTATAATGTTAAGTTTTACACCAGTCTCTTTTGATATTTGCTCTAATATATCCGTTTCAAAATTATCTTTCATCCAAAATTTTATGTAGTACATTTCTACATCCAATTTCTTCTTAGCTAAATATCTTACCAATATTTCAGAATCTATTCCACTTATTAAAACTGCAAACTTATTGAAACCACATGTTGCTATTATCTTGTCTAAATACGCTTCGGATTCTTCTCTTATATTTCCTACGTCTGTAGGTAAATCTCGTGTTTTGACTGTTACACTATATATTGCACCATCTGTTTCTAAAAAATGTTTTAAAGGTTTAACGCCTAAAGGTTTATCGTTGACATACCAGTCAAACCATTCTGTTTTTAAATCATACATTCATTTATTTTTTCAGCTGATATTTGAGCGCCAGTAATTTCAAGTCGTATTCTTTTTTCTGAACCTTCATTGCCGCCACGATGTTCAAATATAGAACTTCCAAATAATCGATACACATCATTAGCCTTCCAGTCCTCTATCATTAATCCATTATATTCAAAGTACTGGCCTGAAGTTTTATCGGATAATGGAATCCAATATTTTACAAAAACCTTATAACAATCTTTTGTATCAACATTTAATTTATGTACTTTTTGAATGTACTGATATATGTCAGTATGCATTGGAGTTGAAGAGCCAGCAGGAACCATTGTAAGATTTGCTTGATACAGTTTTAAATTTAAATCTTCTTCACAATAATGCTTAATATTTCTTGCAAAGTTATCGTCAAGATCGTGCATCTTTATAGTTTTATGGCCATTGTCTGTATGTGTCTTGAAACGCGTACGATTAAAAGTAGGGACATTATCCCAATCTATTTTTTCTGTGTAATGTTGTGTCTGAAAAGGTAAAACACCAATTTTTTCAAACATTTTGGTGTATGTGATCAATTTATATTCTAAGATACTTGTATAGCAACATAGATTAACATACCAAAAATACCAATATTAATTAACATGTTAATGTAGTGTGGATTCGGTGTCATTATCTCTCTCCTTTTTGATGCAGGTGGTGTGTATGATATTCCACCCGTATAGTCAATTATTCTTCCCCACATTAGTTACCTCCTAACCATGTGTTGACTTCGAAAACTTCAATCATCATGAAGCTAAACAGCAGAAGCAAAATACTCCACAGTATCAGCTTACCGCTAAAGTTTGTTGCAGCCATCTTGATTGCAATAAGTTCATTACCTAAAAATCGTAGTGCTAATTCAAACTCGTTGTGCTCGTCTTTGACAACGATACCGTTTCTTTTTTCTGCTTCTGCCATGGATTTATCCTATTGTTTTTCGCTTACATATTGATAAAGCTCGTTTGCTTTTGCGATGATCTCATCCGGTTTATACATAGCGGGTGCGTGTTGCTGTATCGCCTTTTGAATATCTTCACGTTTTTCTTGTGCTTGATCGATCATTCGATACATGATATCCTGCTGTAAGCAGTAAGTTGAGTCGGCCATTTCTTTGGCCATTCTTAAAGTTTCGAGTCTGATCTCGTATGCGTTTTTAGACATATTGTCCTCCTGTGTGTGTTAGTGGAGAGATTCTGTTTCCACGCTCTCTCCGAAGCGCATAGGAATTACGCTGCTTGAGCGAACTCCTGAGGTGCAAAATTATCATTTGCATTTAGAGTTTTGTTCGCATTAACCGAGCTTACATCCGGATAACTCCACATCGCTATTTCGTCCCTGTCGATCCTATTTCAGCCCCATCAGAAAAACTTGGTAAACAATTCATTAAAAAAAATATATGCACCATAACCATATACACATACAATGACTGTTTTTAATACCTTGTTCATTTGGTCATCAGCCATATATACCCAGTGGTGATATTTATTTTTACTCATAATGTACCTTTCAAGTTTTTATGGTGGAGCTGTCGGGTACCGCCCCCGAGTCCAGCAAACCTTTCGCTTTGTTTCATCGTTATATAGTATATATTATACCACATTTTTTATCATTTGTAAAGGCTTTTTTTATAAATAGTTACAGAAGAAGAGGAACTATACATGATAGAAGTAGCAGCGGCATTAAGTGTAGCAACCACTGCATTTAACGCAATCAAAAAAGGTTTTGAAGTCGGTCGTGATATCGAGTCTATGTCTGGCGACTTGAGTCGGTGGATGGGGTCAGTATCAGATATCGATAAGGCAGGAGAGTATGCAAAGAAACCTCCATTATTTAAAAAATTATTTGCAGCAGGTTCAGTTGAAGAAGAAGCGATGGCGTCATTTATGGCTAAGAAGAAAGCCGAAGACATGCGTTATCAACTGAAACAACTTATATCACTAACTCGAGGACCAGCGGCATGGGAAGAACTTTTAGCTACTGAAGGTGCCATACGTAAGAAGCGTCAAAAAATGGTATATGAGCAAAAAGAAAGACAAAGAAAAGTAATAGAAATTGCTGGAATTGTTTTTTTGGTAGTATTTGTTGGAGGTTTTGTCGCATGGGTAACTGGATCATTGTTAAAGGCCCAAGGTATCATTTAATTGAAAACTTGGTTAACCACATTCACAATCATATTTCTTATCTTCGCGTTAACGATAGTAGCACACGCAGATGGTAAGACATATGAGCCAAAAGATCCAAAGTACGGTACAAAGAAAAACTACACAAATCAACAGAAAATAAATAGAGGTACCAATGCCTCAAAGAAAGTATATACTACTTGTAGACTAGCCAAGAGAATTAAATCACGTGTTACAGGTAGACAGGCCTGCATTTATAAAGGTGGCAACAAGACATTTACATTAATGTATGAAGATAATTGCCCTTCTCAATATAAGTGCGTATACAACCCGTGGGGTAAAGAACCAAGTATCGACGATGTAGTTGATAGTTTAAATTCAATTAAGAAGTAGAGGTAAGCATGGAAGGAAGTCCAGAAAGATGGTGTAATAAATGTAATTGTAGATGTCATTGCTATTCGCCAGAATGTCCAAACTGCGCTAATGATGTATGCACAGACTGTGATTGTAAAGAAGATGAAGTTCAAACATGAAGACATGTTGATGGATATGACAATATCATCTAAAACAAAATTGTATAAAGATGATATATTACTTTTTATTGGTGATGGTTATAAGGCTATTACTATGATGATAAACAGTTCAAAAGACCAACAACCAGTAAAAGATAAGTTTCATAAACAATTAACTATGAGAGAGAAACCTAAGTTTTCTAAAGGTGATGATCTCGAAGCACTACGAAAAGAAGCACTTGAAAGCTTTGGTAAACCAAAAGAAGAGAAACCAAACAAAAAGTCAAAGAAAACAAATCAGTGGGAAAGACTTACTAAATGATGCATGCATTTTTATTAATGGTATACTTAGGTTCAAGAGTAGTGAGTCAAGACATGTATTTTCAAGACATTGATCGGTGTAAATACTTTGCCGAAAGACTAAACAATCAACCACCCGTACCAAATCCCGTTGCACAAGAAGATGCGCCTAGGATAATAACATACACTGCTGTATGCGTACCTAAGCGCATCGGTAAAAACACTAAAGTGTATTAGGCTGCTCTCAGTGGCATGCGATAGTTTAGAATTCTATGAACTCTAGCGCGATCACGTGCCTGACAAAACCTCTTCCAAGAAAATGGTCTGTAAGTCATTAGTCACCCTCCCTAATTAATGGTTAGGTGCGTTCCTTCAGCGACTGCCTACTTCCGCCCTTTCGGGTGAACGTTTAATGTATTACTATTTATATAACTCGATTATTTTAAGTGGATGCTTTTCACCGTTTTTTATTTCGAACTCGAGCTTGCCTTCTTGACATACCCATCTTGGTCCGCCGGGTCCTTGCTTTCTTTTGATGTATCTCTTCACTTTCAAACATTGCATCATCGAGTCACGAGGTGTAAACTCTGTAGGTTTAACATCTCCACTCATAAACATTAACAAAATAAATCCTGTGAATATTTCCATTAGTGTTTTCCGTTTATTACTTTATCTTTCAGCTTTTCTATCTGGTCCTCGAGTTTTTCAATTCTTGACTTATAAAAGTCGAGTGTAAGCTTTTGTTGTTGATCGAATGGAGCTTTACCTGTTTCAATATTCTTTGCAAGTTTTTCTAATTGGCCAGCAAGATGTTCAATTAACATGAATTGTTCTGCATCTGCAGGTAAGCTACCCATCTCGCCACGAGGCCACTTAATTCTAAACTCGGTATTCTTTTCAAGGTCTGTGTTAATTATAATAAGGTCAGTTTCTACCTTGTTTAATCTTTCAATAATACCGAAGTATGCCCATACACCTACAGCTACTGCCATTATGATGGAAAGCAGATTTCTTATCGGCATTTCAACGCCAGTGTTTTCAGATATCTTTGGCATAAGTACTCCTTACAGTATTATTTATATGCTGTCAAAATATTGACAGTTACTATAATTTGACACACTGTACTGTCAGGTTTTTGACAGATCAGTATTGTACTTATACTCAATATCACCACACTTATCAAATTCATTCATATCATGGACATATAGTTGTATAATTCCATAATGTAATACTTTAAGTAAATCTTTACGAGCATCACTACTCGTACCTTTTTTACCGTATCTTTGAGCATACTTCATAATATTACCGATACAGAAACCTGTACCGTGGCCGCCATCAATAATAAATTCTGTTGCTTGGAAATGCTGCCTAGAATAATGACCAGTATAAGTTGAATCAATTACTCTTAGTAACTCTTCAACATATTCTTTTTCATTAAATTTATATTCACCTTTCGGTTCTTTACTCATGCTCACCTCCTGGGTCATTATCATCTAATTTAACTCTTTTACCATTTATCCACATATATTGTCTTGCTCTTGGAAAACTATGGTAACCATTACTTTTTATAAACCATTGCGGCTTATTTCTTGCAGTTTCAAAAGTAGCTACTGTTATCGCAATAGCTGCTAATAGAAATATATGAGCAATAGTAGTGGCACCAAAAATCCACATGCTACCAAAGTAACTACTAAATACAATGCACCACATCCACGCTAAGACCTGAAGTACCATGTGCCTTGTATTCGTATGCGGTATTTTTTTAAGCGGATTAATATCCGCATTCATTACGCCGTTCCAACTATCGTAAATAAACTGTCTCATTTTAAATCTTTCTGTAGTTTTTCTAATAGCTCCTTATGTTCTCTTACAACACGTAAACAATTAGGCATATCAGTTCTATAATTAATCCAAATTTTTCTTAATACTTTAGGATCACTTGAATCATTTAAACAATCTGCAGAGCTCAAATTATCTGAAACTACTTTTTCTAATTCATTTAATTTTTCAATATCATAGAACATTTATTTAATACTACCTATCATTACTAGTATACAAATATAGAAGAATGCAAATATAAAAACTGGTGTTGCATTTGAAATCTTTTTTGTAGTTTTTGGTTCTTCTCTTAAGTAATAGAAACCCATATAGTCTCTATCCCAAGCATCTCTTCTTGTATCTTGTTTAGTTTGATCAACCTTAATAGATAATGGATCTACTTTATAATCTTCTTTCATTTTTCCCACCTGTAAAATATGTGATCACCTACGATAAGAGTCTTTGTCTTAGTTTTTCTCCATGCTGGATATACATAGTTTGCATGATAGTGTGTTGCTCCATAAGTTATATCTTCATTATATTGACCAAAGAATATTATCCTAGCTATTTCGACAGCAATCCTGTATACTTCTCTATCATATGATGGTATCTCATCGCCTTTACCATCACAGTACCAACTAAACTGACATCTATTCTTAACCGGAAATAATATTGTTTTGTCTTTCCAAGATGGCCTTGTTGGACCTTGCATTATTACTTCACAGTATGTGTCAGGATAACGTTTATCACTAACACGATTATCAACCACAAATGCCACTGCAAACATTCCTCTTACAGGTTGATTACGTGCTTCCCAATATATATTATCTGCTAGACAACTAATTTGTTCAAATGCAGTACCTTTTATTGATAAGTTTGCTTTAGCTGGTGTACAGTATGTTAATATAAGCATACCAAATACACCAAACAACAAACCTTTTAAGTAATTGGTGTTATTAAGCATGCCAGAAGTTCTCAACTTCTTCAGCAATTGCAAATTGATCGAGCCAGTTGTACTCAACTTTTCTAAGCTTTTCAACTTTTTGTTGAGCTTCCCATACTGTGTCACTATCTTTTACAAGATTAGCTGCCTTACCGTAAAACTCTTCTTGTAAATCCATCATTAAACTTTTAACTTTTGCCATAATTTAAACTCCCTTTTTAATTATAGTTATATTATACACTAGTTTTTCCTAAATGTAAAGGAAAAAATGAATTAATTAATTTCATAACCAAGATTTTCTGCAACTCATGAATTACCTAAGTCATAAGCAATCGCTACAATAGCACCTTCTCTAGGTAAAGTGTCCATGTATTGAATTAGCTTCTTAGCACCAGAATAATTCTTATCCTTAATCATATTAAGGATAGCTTTGAAATCTTTGGCATCCTGCTTGTACATATCAACCATATCTTCGCTGATAGCCCAAGGTGCTTTAGAATCTTCGATTGTAGCTTTTATAAGATTATTTAAATGTTTCATTTTAGTTTCTCCGCTTTTTTAATTTTATAGTACTATTATACCACAAAAAAAACCGTTTGTAAAGGAAAAAATGCACTTAAATGAAAAAAAGTGAATTAAGCCATTTTGGCTTTGGATTCATACGTTTTTACTGAAACGTTATCAGGTACTGGGAATTTAACTGCATCATGAATATGGTGCATTATGAAGTTAGTGTTAGGAAACTCTTTAAACATATGCTGCCAAACCGGTCTCCAGTTATTTGCAAGTCTATTAGTATTTACATTGCCTCTATCTGAATTCAGATAGAAATCAGAACAACTTCTAAGATTAAAATCAAATATAGAGTCAAATCCATACATGTGGATTTCATCTGCTTTAACTTTATTTGCTGCGTAGTGTGCCGCCATGTGACCACAATTAAAGTCTGTATAGTTTGCCACATACTTTGGAAGTACAGTATAAAATTCTTTTACTTGGTGTGAATGCTTTACATAAAAAGTAGACTGTTGATCCATCCAAATTTTTGGTCTCATTCCTAATATCCAATCGCCAGGGATAGTAAGCGAGCCTTCATGTAGTGCACGCATCATTTTAAAATCAACCATAATAGTGCCATAAACACCTTCAACTGGCCACGGTGGAATGTTACAGGTTAACTTCATTCCAACTCTTTTTTCTTTATGAAATAAACTTGCTTGATCGCCGTTACCAATAATATGTACTACTTTCATACTAACATACCTCTTATTATTTCTTTACCTTTTTGACCTGTCCAATGCATGATTCTTATTTTACCGGAATAACCATCTTTCAATTGTAATCTCATAACATTATATTCATTAGGCAAATCTTGAATGTAACTAATCTTAGTAATTGGAGATAATATACTATCAAGTATTTCTTGATCTCCCCAGAATTCTTCTGGAGCCTTATCATGAGATTTTCTAACTGCGCCAGCCCATTGTGATAATATTATAGGTTTATCTATAAAACCTACTACACCAGAATTATGCCATTTATGACCGCGTCTTTTAGTCCAAGGTTTATCTTCAGCCATTGATAACTTTTTTGGTTCAAGTGTATCAAATATGCCATCAATATTGTCTTTGACTTCACAATCTAAATCTATCCATACTGTTTTTTTAGAAGGACATTTTAACATAGTTAAAGGTTTTTTAAACCAACCTCGTTCTTCAATTCCTGTTAAGTCCATGACTGCATGAACATTTGCATGTACAATGTTAAGACCTAAATCGGTCAATCCAAAATCAGAAAATATTAGTGGCTTGTCACAATGTTTTTTAAAATTCTTAAAAAACCAAGGGAGCATCCATTCATGTCCTGCGTCACATCCAGTTACAAATGCTTCATCATATGATTTCATACGTCTCACCATAATTATGTTTAGCGTAACAACCTGCTTTTTGTTGTATTGTAGTAAAACTATCTCTTGCTTCTACCGGCCAAGGATAGTATTCTCCTAAAGTAAATTTACTTGAATGTATATATATGTCTGTTGGACCTGCACTGAATGCACATTCATCTATCAATTGTTGTGCACCTTTTGGTGTTAATCTATATCCGTGAGCTCCAGGGAAATATGGTTTCGAAACTAAAGATCCATAACCTATATACGATGGTGTGTTAAACTTACCGTATGATGGCTTACCTAAGTTTAAAATATCAAACATCATCATTTGTGGTATATCACCAACTAGCACCGCGTCATGCTCAAATATTACTATCGGCTCTTTAGATCTTACACATTTTTTCCAAAGACTATGATGACTTAAAAATCCTGCAATACAATTTTCTGGTCTACTATATTTTTCATGAAATAATGCTTCTGGATAATTAAGCTTTTTCAATTCTTCATATACATCACAATTTTGTGGACTATAAGCTTTATGTTTTTTAATCGCGTAACCAAACACTTTACCGCTTTTTACACACCTGTCAGCAACCTGTACTGATCTTTCGTTTTCCATTATTGTTATTACATGCATCTTCATAGTGTTGTCGTTGACCTCAATCCTTGTATTCTCGTATAGAAGTTACGTGTTACACCAAGTTTTGGTACAAGTTGATAACACATTAGTGCGTCGTTTGGCCACATACCGTATTCCTGAGCAAGATCAATCATCTTACGTGCACCTTCTGGTTTCATGACATAAGCTGAGTTACCTGCCAAACCTTGTGGTATATTAAACTCGTCTATCCTAGGAACTGGTTGAAAGAAATCAGTTCTTTCCAATATCATATCGTGATACATTTTTGATTTGCGTGTCGCCATTGACGGATCATTTATACCGATAATATCAAGTTCTGCTCTTGCAAACGTGCTGTCTGCTGGTAATTTTTTTATAAACCTAGAGTCATGTTCTAATATTAGTATTGTTTCATCAATCTTTTTACAGTGTTGCCAAAGATACCAGTGACTTAAAAAACAAGAGATACGTTTTCTAGGATCTGCGGTAGTGTATGCAGACTTTATCATTCCACTTTTTAAGTCTGTTTCTTTACCTTCCCATGGATAATTCCACACTAAGCCATTGCCACCAGTGTAACCTTCTACCTTATCAAGCGGTATCGCTTCATGCATTTCTAATCCATCGTCATGACCATACTTATCGTAACTCTCTTTAAGTTCAGCGTATCCAGCCATCGATGTTTTATTATCTGGTACAACTATTGCAAATGCTTTCATTTTACTATCCTTACGTTATCACCATCTTCGATGTAATATTTTCCAATACAATACCTGTTTAAATTCTTTTGACGTGTGATTGCAAAGTTGTTAACGTTGTCTATTATGATGTCAAACCTAGGATTATTCCAGATATTTTCCATAATGTCTCTTATACTTTTTTCACTGCTTGTATCGCACCTAGACCAAAATATTCTTTTCTCTTTTAGATAATCATATTTATTAGGTTGACTTCTATCAAATTCATCTATGCAATATATGTTTGATCTTTCTAAAAATCTATGCCACACTGGTATGCTACTCTCGATTCCAACTTGTAATAGATTTATTGGTTTATGGCGATATTCAAATAATTCTTTTTCGTAGAATAAAGAGTGCTGTTCTCTATTTGATTTATATCTTTTAAATAAAATATCAAGCACGTGCAAATCTATCTAAAGCTGCACCACCATATACACTGTGATGATTATCATCTTTACTTAACACTTGATACCAACCATATTCTGCCGGCCAAAGTTTCTTTTCTTCATGTAGTTTATGAACGTTTTCTGTATCAAATATTTTTCTTGGATGTATAATTAAATTATCATTTAGCCACCATGCCCAATCTCTGCTCCAAGTTTGATCTGTTTCTTCCGTAATGTAAACATGTTCAATGTCTTTAAATTTATTTAAATGAATCCATCTACCACCACGTATGGCAAATCCAATAGCAATATTATCATTATAAGATTGATTTAAATAATGAGTAAAATCTGCTCTCTCACCAATAATAGTATCCCATCGAGTTCTTACAATCATGTCATACTCTTCAGGTAAGTCAGCAACTTGATAAGCGTGAGCTATAATTTGTTTTGTAGCGTTGAGAAGTTTACCTTGGCTGGATTGACCAGTTCCATTTACAAAATCTTTTTTGTAAGCATGATATTTTGGATGAGGATTATCGGTTACACAATCTTTCCACGGATTGTAATGCATTTGTGGCTCAGGATAATATTTGCATTTATAGTTTCTTGACCTATCATCTTCATAAGCTTCCCATGTTGAATAAAAAATATCCGCATCTGGAAATGCTTTTTTTACTGAATCAATATTTCTCTTATGCTTGTCTCTAATAAGACCTGATACGCAAATAGCAATTTTCATTATAAACTCTCTATTTGTTCCCACCAAACACTATTTTTAAATTCGTTTAATTCTTCTGGTGTTCCCATTCCTATCATTTCATCTATACGATGTACTCCAACATTTTCTTCTAAGTAATTATATGTAGGTGCTAAATAAAATTCATTATTTGTTCTATCATTTGCAGCCATTTGTTTTTCATGTGCTTTAATCCAATCACACTCATCGCTAAAATAATAAACGCCAACTGTTGCAAGATCGCTTATGATTTCTTTTTCTTTAAGTTGTAATAAACTATCATATTTATCGACCTCACAATAACTGTGTTTTGGTTCGTTATGATTTGGTGTAAACACTGGTATTAGGCCACCCGGATATAAATTACTGTCTATTTTTTCATAAAACTCTTTAGGATCCCATCGCATCAACTGATCACAATTTGCAACTATCATAGGTTCACCACCTAATACATTTGTAGCTAGCCTAACAGTGCATGCTGCACCTTCGGTTGTACCCGGTATGATTATAATACGAGCATCAGAATAATGTTCTAGAATACGTTTATCAATTTCATATTCATCAACATGGTCTTGTCTAACTATGCACGTCAATTCTGCATTATTGCACCATAAGTTTTCAATAACTCGTGCAAACATAGGTTTGCCTTTAATATCAATTAAAGGTTTCGGTAAATCATAACCAGCATCAAAAAATCTTTGACCGTTTCCAGCCATAGGTAGTATCAATTTCATTAATCTAAACTTTCTCTCATCTCTTTCACTTTTTTAATTAGTTTATCACCAGTATGTAGCCAACCACCAACTGATGCCATAAAATCATTGCCAATGCGTTCTTTAATTTCTCTAGCAAGAACTGGATTCATACCACAACTTAATGAAGGTATCACATCATATTTTTTACATATATCAATCGCTTCTAGTGTTTCTTCTTCACTTTCGCCTTCTGGATAGTAACCACCTAACATACCAACATGCATACTATCAACACCAGCCATACAACCGAGTTTAACTAAAACTGGCCAAGCTAAAGAATATTTGTTACTTGGATCTGTAAGTATTCTAATTCCAGATCTTTGGTAATGCGTGGCGATATCAAATCCTCTTGCAGTTGTATATGCACCTAGGCCTGACCAAAAGTTAATATGACAACCGCCGACAATATTGTCTGTACAAGTATGATAATGAATCTTCTTTATATTACCTAATAATTCCATAGGATCTGCATTTATACAATATGCAAAGAAACCTTTCCAACCTGAAATATTTTTTAAATGTTCGACTGCCTCAACTCTTTTTTCTAGAGGTAAGTATAAATTTTGTGCCATGATTTCATCTTCTTTAATAAAATCTGCACCACCATAAACCATTTCTTTAACTATGAACATGTATTGTTCCATATTTAAACCTGATTTAGGTTTTATTATTGCACCGAATAAAGGTCTGTGTTGTGCGTCTAATCTGTTTTTCCAACCTGACATACCTAAAACCGGTTTTACATTATCAACATCAATATCAATATCTAATACTCTGCATCTATCAACACCTAAGATATCAGTGTGACCACCCATAATAATACACATAAGTTGATTTACGTTTGGCCAAATAAATGCGTTTCTATTGAATTCAATTTTTACTATATTTCCTTCAACACTAATTACCTGTGCAGCATATTCTTGTATATTATCTGCAGTTTCTATTTCTGATCTAATGTTAGGATTGCCAATACTTTGTCCGATAGCAATTTCATGTGCTATCTTTGGAATATCAGGACCATCGACCTCGTATGTTACTATGTATCTTTTGTTCATATTCTTATCTCGTATTGTGTTTCGCCGTGTCTAAGCATTTTAGTTAACTTATGTTTATTTATAAATTCGTCTACAGCTTTTGTTACACCTGGCTTAAACCATTTTGCATTTGGCCAACCATAGTCATCTCCTAAAATCAATCCACCCGGTTTCACAACATTCAATGAATTTTCTAAATCTTTTAAACACCCTTCATATGAATGATCACCATCAATATAAATCCAATCAAGCATCTCATTATTGCCATGTCCTTTTGCTGCCATAAATTGTTCGAACCACTCGTCCGATGTCATTCTACATAATTCAACTTCAGGATCAATTTTAAATCTTTCCTTTACTTCCTCATAAACTCTATCATAATATTTTAAAAATCCTGTTGGAGCAATTTCACCAGTTACTTTAGCATATTTAGCAAGATATTCTTGAAAAGACATTTCGCTATTTTCTTTATATGGTTCTACGGAATACGAATCAACCATATACAATTTTTTTAAACCTTTTTTTAAAAATTGTGTTGAAGTGTTGCCGAACCAAACACCTATTTCTGCACCTGTTGTATCAGGTTTTATTACATGCATTATGTGTCTTGAGTCTTTATTTGTATGAGTTGCCATCATGATAGTTATACCTTAAAATATTTACTTCCATTATTAATTGCTCTTACTAAATGATGAGACTTGTATGAGCCATCTGTATCATATATATGTATGTCTTTATAATCCTTATATAACTGTGCAATATGCATCATACCAGAATCACTACCAATGTGGCACGTTGCCAAAGACATGGCCAAACCAATGTGAGGTATTGAATCTTTAAGTTGGCCTTCACCTTCACCACCAACTTTTAAAACTACACCTTGATACTTATCTTCTATTTGTCGTATCATCTGTTTTGATAATCTTCTTCTTGGATCTGTAGAATCCCATTGAGCTGTAATAAACACATCTGGAAACCAAGCGTTCTCAACAACTGGTTTTAGTTTTGGTAACTTCTTTAAATACTGAGACATCTCGATTCCAACTTTAGTTTCATTTGGATGCATATGTGCAGTATCTTCATAATGATATATTTTTGCATCAAATCCTTTTGATTTAAGATACTTTATCCATTCAACTTCTGTTAGATTTTCAACTGGATGTGTTTCAATATAAAGTGAATCAGATGGAAATAAACTCATAAGTTCAGCCCATGACTTTTTCTTTTTATTAGAAATTTTACCACCAGCCACACTCCACTTATCATCAGTCAAATGTATTGTTACTGGTGTATTGTGAGCTTTTCCGTATTGATATGCAAGCAACAAACTATGAGATCTGTCACCTAACCCTGGTGTAGTGTATGGCCTATCGCCACTTCTTACACTCTTTGATCTTAACGCTATGTGTTTCAATGGCTTTTCTTTTCGGTTATTTCGCTGCCAAAATATATATCAATACGTTTTTTAGTTTCATGTCTTAAATCATTTATTTGAGTAATAAGAAATGCAGTATTAGATTCTTCTTTACTAAATCTTTCTACATCTTTTCTTTTAATATCTTCTAAATACCACAACTGTTGATTAATTGCTAACATAATACCTAAATAAAAATCAAACCCTGGATGAGTTAAATCAAGACTTTTGTATTGTTTTAATTCTGTTGCAACGTCAAGACCTTCGTCTTGTTTTATTACTAATATAGAATACCTATCTATGTATTCACCCATACTTATATCAATTTGAATTTTCATTGTACAATCTCCATCAACTCTTGAACATTTTCACCATTATTCGGTAATTTATCTTTAAGAAAGAAATGTACGAAATATGCTTCTTTTATTTTATCATTTGGTATTGCTGTATAAAGTGCATTCCATTTCCAGTTAAGATAAGTCTGTACCATATTTTCTTTCTTAACCCAATAATTTAATAGTGTCTGATCAGTGCTCCATTTCCATGCACCTTGGCCATCAACAAAGTCTTTAAACTCAGGTCTTTGTATAAACTCTTTTCCACTTTGTCCATTTAAGTATTTAGTGATTTTTTTATCCATGAGCATTAAACCCATATTATAAAATAATGCTCCATTTTCATGTGTCCACTCCCAATTGACATCTTTGAGATTGGAATACTGCATTCGAGTATATCCTACTAATTTTTGTTTGTACCACGGGAGGATTGGCGCCATTCTTTCCACAACTCCGGCAAACTCAGTGGTTCCACCGAAATTATCCAATTCCAAGAAGATGTTTGGTGTTTCAGGGCGCACCCAGATATCAGCATCAATAATGCAAATCTGGTCATACCTATCAAAATAATCGAGTGCATTTTCTTTTTCATAAATTGGTAAGAATCCTCCATATTTTTCATATGACTCTTTACTACGATTTGTTGCAAATACGTCAGGTTTAATCATCATTTTGGGGATTGTTTGTACTATATAATCTACAGAAATTCTATCAGCATAAGCTTTAACCGAAGCTGTACAGTGATCATACAACTTCGATTTTTTACCAGTGTAAACTTGATATATCAATCTCTTCATACGAAATCCTTTGTTTATTATTTCTTTGCTAAAGCTTCCTTGCCATAGAATGCAGCAACAATAGCAGCAACTGATACAAAGTATACAGCAGCCATGTCTCCTAATATTTTTGCAGCATTATCGAGACTGAATAATGTTGCAGCAATAACAAATGCAGGATATAATAACATACCGCTTAAGGCAAACCATGCCATATTTCTCTGAGCATCTTGTTTTTTATCTTCATTCTCTAACTGTATCAATTTTTGTTCCATTTCAAATTCTTCATCAGTAACAATTCCGTCACCGTCTTTATCAAAACTCGCGTACTTGCTTCCTGCCTCTAGTTGTTTTTGTGCAGCCATCTGCATACTCCTTTATTTTCTTCGCTAATTCTTCAGCTTCTTTAAATCCATTACGAAGAGAATTTGACCTGTGGCCATCTTTCAAAAACCAATTTATATTATTTATATCAGAACCTTCGGGCATATTATAACCTTTAGTAACCTCCTCAAAGTCTGATCTTAGTTTTATTACTTGTGTCAGCGATAAGTCAGTGGCCGAACATTTTGCGAGTTCTATATTCATCAATTGTTTCCTTTAATAATTTAGTATAGTTATCCCTGTGTTCTACAAAAACTAAGGGCTTTTCATGATCGACATCCATAATGACTACAACATTAGGTATCACCATTCCTGTTCGCTCTTCCCACATGATTGCATACGCAGCACCTTGTGCAAAGTAGTTGCTTATCTTTTCTTTCTTTTTTATATATCTTGAAGTTTTAAAATCGATTATAGACGGTACACCGTTATATTCTGCAACACAATCACATCTACCGGCCACACCTAAGTAATCACTATATAAAGCAACCTCGAGGCCGAATATCGTTCCAATACCGTTATCAAGTACAGGTTTGAGATTTTTAAGGCTTTGTTGGATGTGTGGTAAAAAGTCTGATGTGTCTTCATTATTTAAATACTTTTCTACAATGCTGTGCACCTTCGTACCTCGCCTAGATGCTTTGCCGCTTACTATATCTGCTTGTTCTTCACCTACACGGTTTCTCCAAGCACGTATAAAATCTTCCGTAAGTATACTTAAAACTGTAGTGACACTAGGATAAGACTTGCCATTAGGAGTACTATAAGTTCTCCCAGTATCGGTAGTTTCAGCAGTAAGATCTTTATATCCGATATCAACTTTGTCATGGCTAAATGTTTTGTTTTGGTTTGTCGTCTTCATAATTATAATTAAAAATCTCTTTCACTTTGTCTGTTGGTAAACAGTATATTGCATCAGGTTGATATTTAAAATTGTATGATGCACTCGCTGTTGTATATATTCTTTGATGCATTACAGAAACATATTGGTTGCATTCTAACACGCTATCGAAAAAAGGCTGTTTAAAAATAAAAAGAGGTCTATCTGCAGCCATTTTATTTGCCATAACAAAAGATACTATAATAAAGAATTTCATATCCTTCCCCTAAGTTTTAATTGTATTACCTCTTCCAGAATTTTCTTTAATTCTTGAAAGGTTGTCTTTCCACCCTTGATCTGTCTTTGATAGTAAGCTACCTCTACTTGATACTATCTTTGGAAAAGTTAAAACTTTTATGCAATTATGCTTTTTAAGATAGTCTTGCAACTCATCAGCTTTTATAAAAATTTCATATTCATCACCTTCTTCTAAAGGCTTTACTGTATACTTAGGCAACTTGGTATCCTTTCCACCAGTCAGGAGCTGGTCTTCCCCAATCCCACTTAGCAAAGGGTTTTGCTTTGTGATAGTAGTTTCTATATGCTTGAACTGCATCGCCTGGAACCATGCAATCTGGAAAATGACTCATGGCTTGTGCGAATTCGGTAAGACCTATATCTGGTATATTTATAGGCGGAGCAGCCAGTATTGGACCAAGTTTCTTAAAAGTTACGTGATCTTTATTTCTACGATATTTAAATTCTCTGGCCATTTCAACAAAGTGTGCATAGTGCCAGTTGTAGTTTGTTAGACTTGCTGCTGTCCATGTGGTACATGGATGATACTTATGTACTGCAAGATAATACAAATCATCACGTATATCGCCAAAAGAATAATACGTTTGCATAGTCTTACCTGACTTTGACCTACGTTTTTCTGGCGTGCCATCAAGCATACGATGTACTGTACTTAGCATTTGTGCAGATTCCACAATCATTTTAGGAACATGCTTGTCACAAAGCATTTGTGCAGCTATATGCGGATCCTTGTCCAAAATAAAAATATTCATGTTTTTCACCTTTCAAATAATATATTATACCATAATTCATTCAGTTTGTAAATAGTTATTTTTTTAAATGATTTGAAATTTATCCTCCAGTACTTTTAATAACTTGACTTTTTTTCTTATGAAATCTCTTTTCTTGTCGATCTTTTCCATACGATTAATTCTACCTCTCTTTTTAAATTTTAGTCCGTAGTTTTTTTCAAGTTGTTGTAGTACCATCTCTTTACCTTTCGTAAGGTTGTAGAGTTAGTCCTGTAGTAGTTTTGGAAAGGCCTCCTCTACAACTGGTCTGGAAATTCCTGGAATTTTCTTTTTGTTTATCATGTTAATAACTAGCTTAGCATCTTCTGGATGCACACCTTCGAGTATTCCGATAAAAATATTTTCTCTCTTGAACTTTGGCTCTTTATCACCTGGTCCACCTCTCACAAAGTATTTAAACTTTCCATTTTGTTGAGTTAAGTTACTGGCGTGAGTATGAGCTGCGGCTGCAGTATATGGTGGTTCGCCTTCAGGTAGATTCCAAGCTATGCTGGTGTCCATTGATCCTCTTATAATATCTTTTAAAGCCCATGTCTCGTTTTCTTTTAAGATACGAACTTTATCACTTTTATTTCTTTGCTTAGCCATTTCTTCTAAAACTTCAAATACATATTGTTTCATTAAATAAACTCCTGTACACTTTTAATCAATTCATTACAACGCTTTGCTACTAAATAAGGAAAGACTTTGCCTTTCTTACCATGTAACGAAGCTGGATCTTGATCCATAAAGTTATTTATAATTTGTTTTCTTAGATCTTCTGGCGTTTCAGTAAGATCAATTAGTTTTTTATTTCTGCAATAGTTACGATACCAAGATGCCGCATAAAGCAATTCACCTTCTTCAAGATCTTGTATTATATCATCTACTTTCTTTTTAGTCATAGGTGTTTGCCTAAAGCCTTCAACAAATACATTGTCGTCTGATAAGATGTTTGGTACACCATCACCTTTGTCACCGCGTATGATGTGTGTTTGTAGATAGTATCTTGGATTTTGTTCTATCAATTCTTTTTTAAGAAGTGGTGAAAACTGTTTTACATTTTTAAATCTTTGTAATTGTAAGAAATCTCTGTAAGAAGAAACAATCATAACTTTTTCCAATGGAATACCAATCATATTAACGGATGTATGATCTGAATTCATAGCAACCAATGTGCCTATAACATCATCGGCTTCACAACCATCAATACGAACAACTCTGTATGGAAAGTTTTCTGCAATTTCTTCACGTACATCATTAAGTATTCTGAAAGCTTCATTCCAATCAAAAGTAGATTCGTCCCTGCCTTTTTTTCTATTAGCTTTGTATTGAGGATAAGCTTTTCTACGCCAGTTATTTGACGCATCAACAGCAAGGACCAATTCGCCATACTCATCTTTGTATCTTGTACGATACATTCTAAGGGAGTTGAGAATCATATGACGAATTAGTCGTTCATCAAACGTTTTATTAATTATAATACTCGCTAAAGCGATACCGCTGTAATCAACAATAATCATAATGTATACCTCCTATAAATGTAGACATCCCATAGTGTAGCATTCTTTATACCTCCTATAGGATCACCAAAGTAAGTAAAACCATTAGTTGGCTTTCTACCTTTCTTTTCTACTCTAAATTTTATCTTAGATGAATTACATGCTCTTGTGATAGATTTTACCATCTCATATTCTTGCATGTCTTGTGGATTTTTTGGATCAAATCTTCCAACCCATGAAGATGATCTATTATGTTGACCTATATGTATACCCATTTATAACTCCCTGTAAATTAATATAGTATTATTATACCACAGTTTTAAAGGGATGTACACCGTTATTTTCACTTTTTTCAAATATTTTCCTCCAATCTAATTTTCTATGAGCATATAGCTTGTCCATGTAATCTGTAAATAGCTCATACCAATCTTCGCTGAACTTAGGCTTATTCAGCTCAGCAATCACCTGCCCATGTTGAGGATATTTCTTTCTATACTTTTCTTTCAAGTGTTCTGGCAGGTTTCTTATTGACAAAGCTTTTGGCTTATTCACCACATTATAGAAAGTAACATTTGCACCTAAGTTCTCGTAGTACTCTTGTATTTCATCAAGATCTTCTATGTTTAATATGCCTACAGTAACGTTTAAGCATTGCTTAAAGTTGTCTACGATCAATCTTAAGTTTTCTTCAAACTGTTTATAGTCAATAGGATAACGAATGTATTCTAGTTTTTCTCCGAAATGATCGCAACTAACTCCAAAGTGCACATCCTTAAATTGATCTTTCAAATCTAAAACATGATGATTCTTGTATGAAAGCTGTGTTATGTTTGAATCGTAACTTAATTCAATATGTTTCTTATCATCTTCTGGTATAGCATCAATCCACTCCCAATGACGAGGTAGTTGTAAAGGCTCACCTCCTGTCATGTGAATTTCTTTGACTAAGTGAATGTGCTTGTTGATATCTGCTATAGTATCATTCCAAATATTACGTTTCATTGATTTGGCATTAGACGTAAACTTAATCTTATTAGGATCAGAAAACACAATGTCAAAATCATCACCCCATATCTCTCTCAACTCTTTACGTCTTGTTGATGAGTTAAGAGGATGACACATGTAACATGCTAAGTTACAGCTGCTGCCATTTATTCTTAGTTTAAGCCTAACATCCCTTACGTTATCATAAACACCAAATCGTTTTATAGCTTTTAGTCTATAAGAATCGCCATACTTTTCCAGTTCATAACATTTGTTACAGTCTTTTAATTTCTCACCTTGCATAAGCTTATCGCGAATTTCTTCCATCTCATCTGAAAAGAAATATTCAAATGGTGGAACTTCTTCAGAAATTGAAAACGTATCTCCTGCTTGGCAACATAGCCTATATTGACCTGCGTTGTTCACGTATATTTCAGTGAACGGTAATGGACAATATGATTTATTCACTTTTTATTTTTTTATATAAAATATGTAATATAAAAAACCAACAACCATTTATTATTGGTTCAACAAGAGCTACAGCACCTGCTTCCCATATGCTGGCGCCTGTCATAAAATATACAACATTCATGGCAATAATGATATGACCTAGAGTATAGATTACAGCAAGAACTAAGCTATCCATTTTTAACATTTGTCTTATAAATGGTTCTCTTGTTTTTTGTTTCATGGCTTTCCACTTAGGATCTTGTCTTAGTTTCCATAACATCCAGTCATAGTATCTTTCTGGTTCAGGATCAGGTAGTTCTATGTGTTGGCCAGTCCCCGTCATATCTTGAGTATACTTATTCGACATTTACAAACTCCTCAGCCATTGGAAATATTTTAGATATAGCTTCAGCACATGCAACAGCAACTTCACTACATTCTTTTTGTGTGCCATTTGCCGAACGTAATTCAATGAAATGAATCCAACTTCTGATAGTTCCATTCATATATAATCTAGAAGTTGTTAATCCTTCAGGTAACACTGCTCTTGCTACCTCTTTTGCGATTCCTTTTTTAATTGCCGCAGCATAAACTTGTTTGCACATCCAGATAACTCGCTTTTGTTCTCTTTCCCAATCGAGTTGGAAAGTTTTGTCATCAACTTCGATACTACTTTGTCTATTCTCTGTATCTTGCATTCTCGCTTCTCGTGTGACAAATTGTAACTCCTTTACTGGATTTGCATATCTTTGACTAAACTCTTGAAAACTAAAACTACGATGTCTTAATATTTGTCTGGCAATGTCGCGTGTGGTATTGATCTCAATACATGCACTTACCATTTCAAATGGTGACCAGTGCTTGTGTTTAGCAAGATATTTTAATAATTTTTCTGATGTTTTACTATTATTTTGATTTGATGGATTAGAAACTCTTGCACAAAAAGCCACCAAGTCTTGACAATCTCTTGGCATAGCTTTTCTGCTATCGTATGTAGTAAACTCAGATGGTTTACTATAAGAAATTAATTTTGCTATCAACTTTTTTCTCCTAATAAGTTCCAGTCATCTCCATATGCAAGTATACAAATACTATTATATGAAGGATGATATTCAGCTATTGTATATGTCTTAGTTTTTAAATTAACAAATATCTGTATAGGAATCATTGCAGGTATATCAGATAAGCCTTCATCATCTCTTACTTTTGTAGCTGATATTCCTGTAGCTATTGATACTTCTCCATTATCTTTAATTGTTTTTAGAGCTATATCTTTTTGCTCACACATAATTGGTTTATCATTCCAAGAACCTGCAAATGCACTTTTACCTGTAATGAACCCGCCCCAAAAAGCTAGGCACCATAATATTATAATGTAATGTTTTATCATAGTTTAAAATCCTTAAATCTTTTTCCAGTTTCTGTTTTATCAAACACTGGTGTATCATCTACAAGCGTTTGTTGATTGTCTTCTACATCATACAATCTCATCTTACTACGATCGACACCAACCACAAATCTTTTATGTAGTGTTGGATCGTTGTAACGATTCTTTAATTGTTTTACCATGAACTGACCTTGCTGTTCAAGTTCTTCAGTAGATATTAATGCAAACATTAAATCTGCCGTTGCGGGTAATCCAAAAGACTCACTTGTATCTTCAAGCCCAACATCCGAGTTACTAAAACCTGAACGAGTCGTTTGCGTTGCAGAGAAGATCGGTACTTCGAACTCGACCGCAAGGCCACGTAATTCTTCAGCAATTGCTTTAATGTAAGAGTATGAATTGATTGCACCGCCCATTCCTTTCATTCTAGAACTTGCACATATATTTAAATAATCAATAAAGATTAAGTCTGGTTCAAATTGTCTTTTTAATTTAAGTTCATTAAGTAAAGCTCTGAAATGACCTGAATGTGCTGAACCGGTTGGATATTCTTTAATAATTAATTTACCAGTTGTTTTACGAGAAATATCTTTTACTTTTGTAGTAAACATATCTTTTGACATTTTATCAAGTTGATCGATAGGTACATTAAGTAAGTTAGCATCTATTCTTTCGGCAATTCTTTCTTCAGCCATTTCCATTGTAATGTATAAAACATTGAAACCTTGTACTAAAGCCGAGGAAGCAACATGACACATAAATAAAGACTTACCGACACCGGTACCAGCGAGAGCAATATTAAGAGTCTTACGTGGGACACCACCTTTTGTGATAGTGTTGAAGTATTCCAAATCGAATGGAAGCCTATCTTCTTCTGTGTGATAAAATTCAAATCTTTCCTCCGCATTTTCTACATAATCGTGACCGACTTTTAAATCAAAGCCAACACCTAATGCTTTAGTTAGTAAATCAGGTAAAGCACCTTTAGTTAATTGTTCGTGCTTTCCATCGATGATTGATATTGATTCCATAATTGCAAGATATATTGCACGGTCTTGACACCATTTTTCAGTAGTATCAATTAACCACTTATCATCTACCTTTTCACCAGTAAACAGCTGTGGTACAATATCCATAGCCAAATTATATTGTTCATCATTTAATTTATCGGCATTATCGAGTTCTATTTTAAAAGCTTCAGCATTTGGTAGCTTATTATATTTTGCTACAAATTTACCTGCTTCTCTAAATAGTATTCGATATATACCTTCAAAGTAATCTGGTTTGATGAAAGGCAACACTTTACGCATATAGTTTTCATCAGTTAGCAGATTACGTAATATAGTTTGTTCTAAATTAGTAGGCATAGGCAGCTTTTCTTAATCCTTCGTCAACTTCTTTTTGTACCTCTTCAACTCTACTTTCTAAGTAGCTTATTGCAGTATGAATGTGACCTGTATCTTCAGGTCTTAATTTACCTTTTGCTATTGAGATCTCATCCATCAATAGTATTAGTCTTTGACTCGATGTCATTTTCATCTTTTACCTCTCTAGTTATAACGTCGCCATCACGAATACCTTGAGCCATAATTTGTTCAAGCATTATTCCAGCAAACTCTTGTAATTTTAAATTAGAAACTTTAAGTTCTGTATCTGGTGTATATACAATATCGAAATTAAATGTCATATCATTTTTTTTACCATTGAATTTTACTACACCGTATCTTAACACAGTTTCTGTAAACGTACCTGATAAAATTCTGACATTCCAAGCTTGGTCATCACCTCTATCAGGTATTATTTCATAATGTTTATTTTCTGATAGGACCATTAATGTTGATCCATCTTTTCTAAACTTACAATATTATTTAGTATAGAATACTTATTAGTTAAGTATTGTTTGAAGTCTGTTTCTTCAATTATTGGTTTCCAGAACTCTTTATTTAGCGTGTCTTTTTCTCGAACTTTTGGGTCCACCAGTTCTCCAGTTGATTTATCAACTCTGCAGTACCAACCAGGGCTTGGCTTACTAACATAATTACCAGACATAGCAACATCAAGCAGGCCAGACCAATGCTCAACACCACCGTCCCAACTAACAGTAATAGGAATTTTAGACTTTTCTTTAACATATCTTGATTTCTCCACATTGATTACAAAGTGATAGCCTTTTATTTCTGTACCTTGTTTGTCTTGTTGACGACCAAGAATCCAAATATTATCTGCACTGTAGTAAATACCAGTACCACCAGAAACTACAGCTTTTGGAAATAAGCCAATCTCTTGATAAGTATGGTTAACTGCAATCAAAGGTATATCTTTCATATTTAGATAAGGTGTTGTCATTCTGAATAAACCTTTTAGTGCTTTTGCTCTAGACATATCTGCCACTGATTTTTCATTTATTGCATCATCTAATTCTTTTTTAGAAGCAAGGTTACCAACCGAATCAATCACTATAATAACCTTATCATCTCTTTCCAAACCTTCAAGTTGTGATATGATATCAAACTTAAGTTCTTCAACATTTGTAATAGGAGTATGTAATACTCTACTAGTATCAATATTATAATTTTCAAAATAAGCTTGAGGTGAACCAAATTCTGAATCATAAAATAATAATACAGCATCTTCATATTTTTTTAAATAAGCACTTGCCATTATTAATGCAAATGATGTTTTAAAATGTTTAGATGGACCTGCAAGTACAGTAAGTCCTGGTGCTAAACCACCGTCCATTGAGCCGGACAAAGCTACGTTTATCATTGGTACATCAGTTGGTACCATGTCTTTTTCATTAAAAAATTTAGAATCGGCAAGAATAGAAGTAAAATTACTTTTACTATTCTTTTTTAGTTTATTCATTATTGACATTCATTTCTCCTACAAATAATATAATTATTATACCATAAATTCGTCTAATTGTAAAGGTTTATTTTCACTAATTATCGATTGATTTTTATTATCTTGAATCATAAAATCTTGATTCCATAATTGATTATCTAATCTGCCATCACAGAATCTTAAAACATTTTCTGCCATGTCTGTTGCAGTAGTAACTGGTACATTTTGACAGATATGATTTAAATTTTTTACACCACCTTGTAAAATAAAGTCTTGTGGTAATCCCATTATGTTTAAACATTCTCTTATAGTGAGATGTCTATCAATATCAGGATGTGTAAGTTTAGTAGGTGCACTGCCTACAAATGCACCTATGTAATTCTTTGGTATATATACACCTCTTCTCATTATATTACCACCAGATGCTAGTTTTTCATGCATTACTTTACACCGCACTGCTTGTTTTTCAAAACCATTAGATGACATCCATTTTGATACTTCATTATATGTCACACGTTTATCTTCAATGTAATGAAGAACATCATAACTCTTTTTGATTTTATTTTGAAATTCATTATGAGTTATGCCACCTTCAAGTTCTTCAAGTACATATTTGTAATACGGATCATCAGACGGTGTTGCTGAGTTTGTAAGTACATTCATTGGATCATCTGAATTATTATGAGTTGACCTAATAGTATCTTCAATCTTTTGATGTTTTCTTTTTACATAACTTAGTTGTGGTACTTTGTCGCCTTTCCAAAAGAAATAGAAAGATCTATCTCTTACTTGTCCGAGTCCATGAAGGAGAGACTTTGTTTTATATAACGAGAAAGTGTAGCCATGCTCTCTTCCAATTTGACGGAGACCTTCAACAATAGGCTCTCCCATCTTTGAAGCAAGTCTTGGTGCGTTTTCGCCCCAGAATACTTTAGGTTTGAGTGTACCCAAGACATAATTAGCAGAGGTAGACATCCAATCGTTAGCAGCAGCATCAGAAGATGCTGAAGTATTGAGACTAGACAAGCCAGCACAAGGACATACGGTATTAACAACATCGACAGAAGGTAAGTCGTATGACCTGTTATTTCCCAAAAGATAGTAGGGAACTTGTCCTTTATAATATTCCACCAAGTGTGTATCGTTTGCTTTGAAATCTTCATAACTTAATATGTACTCCGGTTTCTTTTTGAAAACATTTTGCATTGCAATTGTTTCGCCACCTATAAGTGGTACTATGCTTGCATAATTCATTAGAGTGCAATCGTTTTCTTTACGAGATAATCTTCAACTTCTACTTTTGGTTCCCAACCTAAAGCTCTCATTTCTGAAATATCTGCAGTATTATCTTGTGCCTCACAAGGATCACCATCTCTTATTTCGATACCTTCCCATCCTGCAAGTATTCCAAGATCCATAACTACGTTTCCTACACCCGTACCAATATCATATGCCGGTTTTAATAATCTAATATCTTTACTTAAGAGTAAAACTATTGCTTCAACTACATCACTAACGTGTACAAAGTCTCTTACGTGTCTTGTAAGATAACCAATTGAACCATCAATAAGTTTACCAATAAGCATGGATTCTCTAGCTCCATCACCATAAACAGTAGTAAATCTTAAAGCTACTTGATTTTGCATAGCTGTTTCTTCATTTACTTTTTTACTTGTCCCATAAGGTGATAACCACCAGTTATGTATGCAAGAAGATGATGCATATAATAATGGTATGTTATTGTAACCACATATCTTTTGTATACGTGTAGTATTATTTACATTATTAGTCCAATACTTTTGTGGTTCTTTAAGACTTTGTCTTACATCAGCGTATGCAGCTAAATGCACAACGTGTGTTACATCGTTAGGACTAAAGTCTTCTATATCTTTTGATGGTTCATGTCTTAAATCCCATTCAACTACGTCATGGCCATCAGCTTCAAGCTTAGTTTTTAAGTGGCCGCCTATAAAACCACTTGATCCTGTAATTGCTACTTTCATACGAAAAAATCCTCCAATGTTGTTTCATTCTTTTCATTATAATTTAGTGTATTATTTATGATGTCGTTATATACCGTCTCAGCATCACAATGTTCTTTCCAAAATTCATACATCATGTTTCTCCATGCATTTCTCATTACATTGTCATTTGCAAGAGCAATCATTTGTGAACAAACAGCTTGTGCATTTGATGCATCAACAGCTAAAGTACCTGTATCTTTACATTGACTTATTGGCTTACCTTGCTTTTTATGTATTACATTATCACAAAAGTGTTTATGGAATAGAGGTATTACACCTGCTGCAAATGAATCGGTGTGGCAGTACTCTACATTATCACCATATATATTTTCTTTAAAATACATAAGGTCAGAACCAAATCCACCTAAACTCATTCTTTCCATCATTTCACTATGTGTATATGCACCATATAAATACGCACCTTGATTTGTTGTTTCAGCACCGTACTCTGGATGTTTACCAGTGTTATCAATACCTTTTTCAGGTCTAAAATAATTCACCACTTGTCTTCTATCAGTCATTTCTTTTGGATTCTTATAAAGAACAGCAGGATAATTTATCGAAGCTTCCAATCCTTCAAGTATTGTAATGAAATGATTTTTACGAAGCTGATCATTATGGAAATCAATCATTACATCCGGTCCTTTCCACATAGCGGTACGACCAACCCATCTTACTAAGTAAGGGTTCTGATGTTCAATAGGTTTCCAATACTCTTTATTGAAGTTAAAACCTACTTGCATATTAGTTAGCGGTGTTTTGATATTATTCTTTTTAACCCATTTACCAAAAGGATTGTCAATATAGTGACACATTAGTACATCGACTTTAGAACATATTTCAGCTAAGCCGGCATTCCTATTTATAGAATGTATTTTATGGTCTACTTGAACTAAAGACTTACGTACTTTAATTTCATCCATCATTTTTATAAAGTTACTTATACAATCTTCTGGATGTGATTTAGATGGTACGCTCCAAACAATACACATGTCGAGTTGATTGATTCTTTCAATAACCTTTGAACATGTTAATAAGTCTGGAAATTTCTTTGATGGCTTACTAACCTCATCCCAATCTGTACCTCTAAAGTAGTTTACTTTAAAGTCCATAGAGTTCATTCTTTGCCATAGTTTATCAATAGTAGCAAATACTTCTACGCCAGGGAAAAGCTTTTGAAACTCAACTACATTCTTAGTTAAGCCTACGCCTTCAACACCTCTACCTAATAAGACACCTACTTTCATTTTAAATACTCCTTCAATTGGTTTACAACCATAGGTTCATATGATTTATTATTAAACTTTCTATTACGTGGCGAAGGGTGTGGAGCAGCAAAGTGTTTTATACCCCTTTTAGTGAAATAATGTGACACAAAACCACCTAATGTTATTATTTTATTATAATTTTCTGTTATTTTTTGAACATATGTTCCATCGATATCGGCTATTTTCAGAGATTCCTTGTGGTGTGCATAGATGTTACTGAAGCTGTATAGATCTACCTCACATGCATCGAGCCAACGATTAAGTCTATTTAATGTTGGTGAACCATTCTTACGTTTATTTATGGGTGTCTTACCCGGACTATGTCCAATGACTAATACTTTATCCAATCCCATACTACACCTGCTTCTTTAAACATTGATATTGAACTTGATATTGAATCCTGCCAGTTTTCTGGTATCTCTTGTTCTGGAGTTACAACTCTGGTTATACCGGCTTGAATTAAACCTTTTGCGCAATCATGACATATTGGTAAACCTATTACATAGATTGTAGAACCTTTTAATGATACACCATTTTCCGCTGCATTATAAATTGCATTCATTTCTGCATGTACTATACGTTTATATTTTATTGCTCTATTCAAATAATATAATTCATGATCATCAACACCTCTAGGAAAACCGTTATAACCTTGAGCTATAACAGTTCTATTTCTTACGGCAACTGAGCCGACTTGTGTTGAAGGATCTTTAGACCATGACGCTACAAGTTTAGCCATTTCTAAAAATCTTATATCCCATTTATTTGACAAGATGAAAATGCCTTTCGTAAACATGCAAGTTTTGTACTTGCCAGATTATGTCACCAACTTTTAATTCTGGTGTACCATCTTCTTTACAGTCATTATAGTCTTTTATCATTTGTTCTAAAACATAAAGCTGCCAAGCATAATCATTCTTGTATCCGAACACAACATCGTTTGAGCGCATTTGTACCACGGACTGTAAGTAATTATCGCGTATGTAATAAGTAACGGCGTTAGTACATATAAAATCATTTTTACTATCTTCATTATATTCCATCCATATACTAGGTCTTGTGTAAATCATTGAAGCTCTACGGCCATCTGGATTTGTTAGTAATTCATCAAGCACTTGACCATACTGATGATGATACTTATCAGAATAAATTAAATGACCATAGTTAGAATTGATTTGACCAAAATCATTTGATGATGCTAGCCAAGCTTCAGGTACATTTCGATTATAATTTTCTTTAATCCAATTGACATTTGTTGATTGGCTTTCATACCATGCTTTTTCTATTTCTATATATGATTTGTTTGGTGTACCAAATATTGCTGGTTGATCAGCAAAGAAACTGGCACCGATAAGTTCAATAGTTTTTTGACCTGACCTATCCATAACAAAATCTTCTTTGTCCAAAGCATTAATAAAGTAATGTTTTATATCGCTTGTATTTTCTTGTATCATTTTACTGCCCTTCCTCCAACACCAGAGAAACCACCATTTGTACTGGCTGTTGGTTTATTAAACATATCTCTACCAGATTGTTGGCCGTCCATTTTACCACGCATATATGATACTGCAAATGATGCATAGTTAATCATATCTTTGTAAGTATCTTCGAGTGATTCGAAGTTTGGATCATTACCTGATTCAATTAATGATGTAGCACGCATAAGCTTACCGATAATGATGTCATGGATTGTATCCACACCTCTACGGTAATGCATTGATTGTGTTACGTTAGATGTATCGCTTTGATAATCTTTGGATTTTCTGAGTTGTAAGTCCATACATTCTTGTAAGACTGCAACTGATTCTTTTCTATCTATTTTCGGCATAATTCTACCTCATCTCCATATACAAAATGTTTGTTATCTAGATCTATTATACAATAGTTTTTCATATTTGTAAACATTTTTTTTACATCAATTCCACACTTAGAGTAATGTCTTGGCTCAGGCATTAACTCTATCTTCTTAATCTTATTTAGACCGTATTTAGTTTCTACGGTATCACCTACATAAAATATATTATCAAACTTAACCATTATAAACTTTCCTCCATTTCAACTCTATAACCTTTACCTTCAAGCTTTTTTACTTGAGCGACAGCATCTTCTTTTTTAATATGGCCAGAAGCGCATACCATCATTTCATCAAACCATTTATATCTTTTTCCATCTGACTTAATGTTACTATCAAGAACTTCCATTCCGGTAGTCATATCAATTATAATATCACTTTTAAAAGCATCAACATAATACATTACTTAACTCCTTGTTCTTTAGCCGCAGCCTGTATGATTGGTGTCATAACTTCTTCGACCATGTTTTCCCAATGTGTCCATGTATCTTTATTAGAATAATGTACATTACTTTGAGTTGGTGCAAAACCAAATATATTATTGAATTGACCTCTTCTGTTACAAAGGCCATTATTGAAAAGATCATAAGCTGCATTTTGAGCTCTTCTGAACTTATCTAAATATTTATTTTTTGATTGTGAAAATTCACACTTACCTTGAAGAGGTACTAAACCGTGTAACTCGTCCGCTAACCTTTTGAAACCTGAGTTGATACCCCAGCTGTTAGTAAATAATTCAAATTGATAACCTTTATACATATTTTATTCTCCGCTTTTTTAATTTTATAGATATATTATACCATACTTTTTATGGTTTGTAAAGGAAAAAATGCACTTAAATGAAAAAAAGTGATTAACATATTAATCATTTGGCACAATCTTTTCTTCTACTTCTTTGATGTGTTTACATTTTCTGAATGCAATACAGTCACAATCAAATCCACTATCACGCATAGTGACGGTATATTGATCACCTTTAGATCCAGTCACCGGCCATTTAATGCCGACGAATGGATGTTTGTAAGTATTTATGATTTCAGATTCATGAGCCATTATTATGCACCATACTTTATAAAACCGTGATTACGTAATTGCAAGGCAACCCATTCTTTTTGGAGAATACCTAATCTTTGCTGTCCAAAATCATTAGGCCATTTACCATTTCGTGGAAAAGCTTTAGGTTGTTTGTTTGGAGAACGATTAGCGTTAGACCTAGATGGTGCGTTTTGAGTAGTGTTGAATTTAGTAGACATAATATAAAAACTCCCTTTTTAATTTTATAGTACTATTATACCATAGAAATTAGAGAATGTAAAGGAAAAAATGCACTTAAATGAAAAAAAGTGCATTTTATTTTTTAAGCTTATAATTCAGCGTTTACTTTTAAATGATCTAAAACTATAATATTTTGAGAACAATTAAAAGCTTTTGCAAAATTCTTCATAACTTTTTTATGTTTAGCTTCCCAATAATCATTCCATTCTGTCATGGCTGGATGATCTGGATGATGAACTATTACACAAATTTCAGTATATGGATTATCATCGTCAATGGCATCCGATAATTTAAATATCATTTTATCATAACTAAAATTACCAGATGACATTGAAACTACTAAAGCTCCTGGCTTTTTCTTTTTTTCAACTTCTTTTTGAAGATCACCATTTTCTTTCCAGTTTCTAAAAACAAAATTTCTAGAAAGAGAACCAAGATAATCTTGTTGTTGTTTAATTTTTTCACCTTTACTCATCAAAGACTTTACTTCTCTTTTAGTATATCCAAAAGTAGCTAAGATAAAAGGTAAATCTTCAATAGGTTGTTTATCGGCAAAATATTTAAACATGAAATTTTTAGCATCATTCTTATTTAAAACAAGTTGTCTTTTTACTGGATGAGCATTGTAAGCTAATCCCAGTTGGTTTATAACCATAGGATTTGCATAATACTCCCAAACATCTTTAGTTACATATACTACGTCTAAGCTTTTACCATACTTAGATTCGATACATGCTTGTCTTCTATGATTTCCTTCTACAATCAAGTGTTCTTCCGGACCATAAAAATCCTTAAAAACTATTATAGGATCTAGTTTAACACCAGAGTCTATTAGTTCTACTAAATGATCTATATGTTCTTGAATTGTAGAGTGAAGTCTAGTTTGCACATGTTTCCACACTTTAATAGTCTCAATACCAACTGGTACTGAATCGATATGTGCAATGTGTTCTTGAAAGCTTTTTAGGAATTTACGCGGGTCGCGTACTATTTCTGATAGTGTCATATGTATCTCCTTGATAATGACTAAGCCGCGGAAGGATTTCCGCCTGGCTTTATTTTATATATTTATTATACACTAAAAAAGTAGAAAAGTAAAGGATTAAATTTTCTACTTAGTGTAAATTATTGGCTGTTGGGGCAGGAGTCGAACCTGCACGCATTTCAGCACACGAGAAACAATCGTGCGTGTCTACCAATTCCACCACCCAACAATAAACCTATATGGTCTCTAAAGCCGGGATCATTCTTGTTATTCCAATTCCTCCACCAACTCTTGGAAAGAAATCAAACTTTAAGAATTCTTCTAACTCTGCTTCTACTCTTTCTTTACCGAATAAATCAAATAAAAGATTAGCATAAGCACCTTCAGTTATTGTATGAAATGTATCACGCATTTGATCCACATCAGTTGATCTTTCTGCTGATCCTATTGTTTCCATACCTCCAAGAATAACATCAATCTTTTTAGAATGTATTCCATCTTCATATCGACTCATATTCCAAAATGGACTCGTAAACTCTGGAAAGTCAGTAATCATTGTTGTTGTGTAATCATCAAACATCTTACCTTCATGCTCTGCAGTAAGTTCTCCATCAACACCATACTCTTTTTGCCATTCAGAATATTTCTTTTCTATTGGCTTTTTAAATCCTAAGTATTCAACGAGTTCATATTCCATTCTTGCAAGATCATATATGTTACCCGGCATTTCAAATTCAAACATCGGAAAGATTATATCGTGTCTTCCGGGTATTGCATTTGGTTCTTGCCTATACGAAGTGGAGACACAAAAAAACCCCTTAGAATCAGGGGCGGATAATAATTCGTGTTCTAACCACATTTGACCTGTTTGTGGCAGTGGCCATACTTGGCCTGCATAATTGTAAGTTGCAACATTGAATGGATCTTCGCATGCTGCAAGGATAGATAATCTATTTTGAGTGTGTACTTCTAAAAAACCTTTATCTAAAAAAAATGACCTTAAAAGGCCAACTGTGTCTGTGAATTTTTGGGGTGATATGAGTTGTGTCATGATAATTCCTTCATCTGTTTTTACACGCAATTGTAATATATATACGAGTTATACGTGTTTCAAGTAATTTATTTAAATATTTTTATATACGTATTCTAAAGCACGATCAGCTTCTTTTTCTAATGGACGGGACTTATACCAATTACCAGTTTCCACATCAAGTTCTCTACATAGGTTAGTAATTTCTTGTGCGGTAATTGGATATTTGTTTTTAACTGCATTACCAGCTGTGGCAACCATGATCTGATACATTTTATGATACCAACCAGCGCTACTTATCATTCGATATTCTTTTTCCAATTGTTTTGGAAAGAAAGGACAATCCCTATATGATGACCAATTTACATTTGTATTATCAAGTTTAGACTTACGATGTTGTATAATTTCTTTTTGCATATCTTCAGGTAATCTATCAAAGAAACTATTAGTTGCTTTTTCTCGATACGGGTACTTATTCATAACCATATCTGGATCGATATAATCGCCACTGTTACTAAAGATAAAATTAAAAGCATTATCATATTTTGCTGGTATATAATACATGCGAGATAGATCCTTGGTTTGTTTATCTCCGAGGTCGCCGAGTTCCGTTTGGAGAGCAAACCAAAAGTGTCGAATCTTTTCAGCCGGAACGTTTTTTGTAAGAGGGAAGACAAGACGAAACTTTGGAAAAGATTGTGTAGAGCTAGCAGTAGAGTAACAAACGAACTTATAATTACCAAACCGTGCACGTAAATTTCCATATAAATCTCCTTCAAATTTAAAATCATCAACATCAACTGCACACCAGCTTGACCACATTGTAACATTATCGTTCTTACGTGTGGTGTCAGGCTTGTAGCAAGCTGGTGACATTAGGGGAGCTTCTTTCTTTGATTTTATTCTACGTTCAGACAAACCATATAAAGCTTTTTCAAAACTATCAAAGTCTTTAAATGTAAGCTTTTGGCCAGTCTTATTATCAAATATACTATTGAAAAGAGTCAGTGATATTTCCATGATTACCTTCGTGATCTGGACCTTCCCAACCTTCTGGCTTTACCAAGTCTGGTAATCCAAGTGGATTAGGTCGGCCTTCTTTAATTCCAACTTCTTTTGACATGTTGGCTCTATATACTGCATCCCATGCTTTATTGGCATCAACACCGAATACTTCGAGCGTACCGATTGCAAAAACACATAAGTCTATAATACCATCAACCATTTCTTCTGCATCTTTTTTCTCAAAGGCATTCTTTGTTTCATCAAGTTCTTCTTGCATCATACCAATTCTAAATTGCATGAACTTATTAATTTTTCTCCAGTCTACATCAGACTGCATCTCAGCTTGCATCCATTTGTTGACTCCATATTTTTTATGCATATCTTGCATATCTTTAAACCAGTTTGTACTCATACGAAAAAATCCTCCAATGTTGCTTGTTCTTCGGCGGTCCAGCCGATTGGGTTGAGTATTAAATTTAGTGGTTCGATAAATGTTTTTTCGAACTGTAAATCATAGTTAATATAGTTATGTAATTTTAATTCTTTTGGCAATACATCTTTAAATGATACTACATTTTGCTTTATAGAGTTTGGCATCTTTAAATAAACGAATTTAATTCTATCACCATTTGTTATAAGTTCATATTTATTATTTAGTTTATTTTGTTTAAGATAATAATTATGTAAGAGAGATCCTCTAACATGTATTGGACAACTCTTTTTGAATATTGTTTTTCTATCATGCCAATCCGTAATGTTTGTAACTCTACGTGGAAAAGCTACTTCTTCTGGTTGTAATGTTTTAAACTCTGCTTTAAAGTTAGCAATAAACTTTTGTGTTTCGGCTTCAGTACCAGATATTATAAGTTTAAATGCTTCTTTAAATTTATTACGAACTATTTCAGGTGTTGATGACTTAATTGCTTCAATACCCATAATCTTAAGTTTTGGTTCTGAATATTGAACACCTTCATTATTATGTACATTAAGAATATATCTTTTCTTTGCAGTCCAAATACCAACATCTGATATTGCTTCTCTTGCCATGACCATTCTATTTTTATATGCATTATGCATGAGGTAAAACTCGTGATAAGCCTTTTCTATAGCAGGTTCAAAATGTTTCTTACAAATTTCATCTAAGAATAAAACTGGATTCTTTGGTGCAAATTTCTCTACGAGTGGACCAAAGTTAACGTATAAAGAATCCGTATCAATTGCTATAACATAATCTTTATCTGTCTTAAGTAAATTGTTTAATTCTCTATTCATAGTTTGTTCAGCCCACTTAATTGCTTTTTGGCCTGTAAGAGTAACACCTTCAGCAAGTGCTGGTCTGAAATATAAAAAGTGTTTGTTAGCAAGTGCACCATATAAACTATTAAGCAAGATTTTAATAGCTACTTGACGATTTTCAAGAGTGTTTATCTCTTTATCAAGTTCAACTGTATAACCTTTTTGCATTTGAGTTTTAGCTGCTAACATCATCTTCTTTACTGATACACGTTCATCATAATATTCTTCAATAATCTGTGGAAGTACACCTTGAAAGTCTTTACGATAATATGTTTCATTAGCAGCTCTAACGTATTTATCGGGATCATCAATATGGTTTACTATAGTTTCTGGTGACATGTTGTTTTGAACAATAATGTTAGGATATAGAGAATTCAAATCAAATGATACTACCCATTGATATTTTTTAGGGATTGGATCTTTTACATAACCGCCGGCGATATGATGTTTTTTACCTTGTTCACGAAAAGCTGGTGATGGATTCTTTTTAGATGTGTCAGTTGCACCAATGATTTGATAATCATCAAAGTCTTGAGTAAGAGGAGTTATAATATTGTGTTGACTTAATTTTTTACAAATAATAGATTCCCATATTGCTGTAACACCGAATGTGTCTTGATAATTAACACCACCCTTATAAGCTACAGTAATAGCTAAAGTAATCAATCCAAGTTTTTCTTCAAGTCTATCAACTAATTGAACATCTTTCATATTATAATCGATGTACTTTTGATAATCATCTTTATAAAGATTTTTAAGCGAACCTGATTCTTCATATGAAAGTTTCTTTTCGCCAAGTACAACATAAGCAATATGATTCAATGCATATGATTCTTGCGGACCGTATGTATAACCAAACTTTTGAAATAATTCCATGTAATCAAGTGTTTGTATTCCAGGAATCTCATAAACCATATTTTCTTTACCACGACTTGGTACCATTCTTGGAGGTGGTATTTGTAATCCATAAGGAGAAAACTTTGATAGCCATTCAATACCTAAGACTTTAGAAACACGATTAATAATATACGGTATATCAAAAAATCTTGTATTCCAACCTGTTATAATATCAGGCGTGATATCCGGATGAGACCAGAATTCTATAAACTTAGTGAGAAGTTCTTCTTCACTGTTACACCGAGTGTATTTAACATCTTTTATAAGAGAAGCTTCAGTATCAAAATCTCCATAGCCCCACACATGATATGTTGAATATTTACTTGACTTATACGATATTGATAATATAGTATGAGCAGCTTGGTCTGGATATGGAAAACCATCATCATAATCTGTTTCAATATCAAACGTACCAACGTTAATCATATTACGATTAAATTGAATATCTTGTGGAAACTTATCCATTGTGTATTGTGTAGTAAATCTTTTGTTACCGTATATACTTCTACCTGATACTTCAATATTGTCTTTAAACCATTGGCCGGCTTCATACATGCTATTAAATTCTATAGGTCCAACATAATTTCCATCTAAACTTTTAAATTTAGTTTTAGTATTTGATGTGACGTAGAACTTTGGTTTGTAATGTTCTTTTTTAATAACTCTATCGCCGTTATCAGAATAACCACGATACAAAATATTATTTTTGTATCGTAATACGTTGGTGTAAAATGACATTTAGTTTTGGTCCGGTTTAGGTTGGTTCCATGGCCATTGATTTGTAGTCCAGGCCTTGATGAGATTAGGTACGTTTATATTGAATTGTGATAATTCGTTTTGGTTTTGTTGTAAATATAAAATTTTATGTGGTATTGTTGGTTGTGATTGAAAATTAATATAGTGTTGTTGTAATTTAGTCATAAGCTCTCCTTCAATTATAGATCTATTATACACTAGTTTTCAGCAAATGTAAAGGAAAAAATGATATTTTTTGAAATAAAATTATACGGCGAAAGATTCGCCACAACCACAGGATGCAACTGCATTTGGATTTATAACTTTTAAATATGAGCCGCCTAGTTCAGTAACATAATCTATTGTACAACCTGCTACAAACATTTCGGCCATTGGATCGAGAACTAAACAATCTTCGTATGGTTGACTCCATTTTACATTAGGCCAGTTTTTCTTATAATCCCAGACATACTGAAATCCAGAGCAGCCTCCTCCATTAACACCAAGAGTAATGTAATCATCCTTTTTAATATCAGTTAGATATTTTTTTGCGTTTTCAGTTAGCTTAATCATGTCCAACCCATAGCCATTTTAGTTTCTTCCGGAACCATGTCCATACTGAATGGTGGTTGAAAAGTACAATTGGCTATACTTTCTTTTATTCCTTCTACCATTCCAGCTTGTTGAATATTTTGATTTATTTCATCTGCCATTGGACAGAAAGCACTTGTAAGTGTATGTGTAATTTTAACCACTGTATTATTTTCTAATATTTCTATATCATAAATTAAACCCAAATGTATGACAGAAATACTTGGCATCTCAGGATCGTATACCTGTTCTAAGTTCTTTACAACTTGAGCCATTATTTTATTTTTATCATTCATATGATACCGCGTTATAAAATGGAATATTTCTTTCTTTTATTTTTGTAGATCCACCAAGCTTAGGTAAATCTATAACACATAAGACTGCTACAACTTTAGCTGATACACTTTCAACAATATCAATAGTTGCTTTCATTGTTCCGCCAGTGGCACAAAGATCATCTACAATAATTACGCGATCTTTATTACTAATACTGTCTTTTTGTATCTGTAACGTAGATGTACCATATTCTAAATCATATGTTTTAGATATTACTGGTCCGGGAAGCTTACCTTCTTTTCTTGCTAAAACTAAAGGTATAGACGAATTATGAGCTAAGGGCGCTGCAAATATAAAACCTCTTGCATCTATTCCTATAATTTTATCAGTATAGCTTTCACTAGTATACTTTATTAATTTTTTAAATATAAAATCATTTGTGAGTTTAAACCCATCACCATTACATAAACCTGCGGTGTCTTTAAAACTTACACCTTTAACAGGCCAATCTTCAAAACTTCTAATGTAATCTTTTATTTTCATTTATAAGTTTGCTCTAATCTAAATTCCAAATATTCATCACTGAAAACTGGACGATACTTTGTTGGTGTGTCATGTATATTAACTACGGCTGTTCTCGGTTTAGGATCAACAAAATGTGGCATACTATATCTTGGTAAATGTATGTGTGAATTTACAACTCTATGTTTTGTACTTACAAAATAATCATTAGTCCATCTTTGTAATAGATCACCGATGTTAACAACGACTCCATCTTTTGCATAAGGAACTGGATGCCATTGGCCTTCTAAGTCTTGTACTTCCAACCCTGGTACATCATTAATCTGCCATAATAGTGTAATGGTACCGTAGTCAGAATGTTCACCTATTCTCAATTGTTTTGGTTCAATGTCACCTTCATATGCTGGATAGTGTATAAACCTTGTAGTACTATAGTTTTCTTTATGTGCATCAACAAGAACAGTACGGCTTTTCATTATATTATCAAATTTTTCTAATATATTAAGTGTAAGTCTATCTGCTATATCAATACTTTCTAAAGCGGATGGTTTAAAATCTTTTATTTCTGTTGGCCAGTTTGTAGTTCTTTTATCGTTATAATTAAAACTCTCTTTCATATCTTTTGGTGCGGTAGGATCCACGTTTTCTTTTAACCACATAGTGTAACCTATATTAGATTCAATACCTTCATATGCGTATTGCATCTTTTTTTCGAGAGATAAAGTAAAAAATTCTTTCATTTTCTCCGACCAAGCTTCCATTGAATCCTGCTCATGAGATGTTAGGCAATCAGTAAATACAGCGAAGCCTACAGTCGTGTAGGCTTCTTTAATTTTATCGAGGACGTTAGGCCCTTTAAAATCAATTACTGGTATCATTTTGGCACCGTAGCGTCTATGCCTTCGACATAGTACATCATGCTATTTAAATGAGCATCACTAGCAATCTCTCCATCTTTTAATTGAAGTTTACCAGTGTTGTCTTTAATAGGTCCAGTGAAAGCAAAGTACTTACCATCTGTAATACCTTCTTTAATTTTCTGTGCAAATGCTTCAACATCTACAGGCATATTAGTAAATGGCGCCATTTGTACGACATCATCTTTCATATGACCAAAGTAATCTCCAGTTTTCCAATTACCATCTATAACTGCTTGTACCTTTTCAATATAATAAGGAGACCAGTTATCGATAGTAGCAGTAAGCTGTGCTTTTGGTGCAAATCTTATTTGATCAGAAGCCTGACCAAAACCTGTTACACCATTTTTCTGTGCAGTTTGTAGAGGTGCAGGTGAATCAGTATGTTGAGCTACCATGTCACATCCTTCTGCAATCATAACCGCTGCAGCATCAGCTTCCTTAGGTGGATTGTACCAAGAGTTTACCCATACAATATCGATGTCAACTTTTGGATTCATTTTCTTTGCGCCTAAGTAGAAAGTATTAATTTCTCTAATTACTTCAGGAATTGGAAATGCACCTACATAACAAATCTTATTTGTTTTAGTCATCATTCCAGCGATAATTCCTTGAACGTGTCTTGCTTGATATAATCTTAAACCATAGCTAGCCATGTTTTCAGATTGCTTGTAACCAGTTGCATGTTCAAATTTTACATTTGGAAATTCTTTAGCAACTTTTAACATAGGTTCCATATAACCAAAAGATGTAGCGAATATAATATCAGCTCCGTCTTTTGCCATAGCCCTTATTGCTCTTTCGGCATCAGGTCCATACTTTACACTTTCCATGTATATAGTTTCTACTTTATCACCAAAATGTTTTTCAACATCAAGTCGACCAATATCATGTCTGTAAGTCCAACCGTGGTCGCCGATAGGTCCTACGTATATAAATCCAACTTTCACCTTGTCAGCGTACGCTGACAAACAAAAAAACAAAGACAGTGTTGCCACTGCCATTGCGTGCAGTATCGATTTCATTTTTTCTCCTTATCTTACTCTTGAAACAGAGCCATTTGGTTTTGCCAAGAATGCTTCAAATGAAACATCCGGGTAGTCTTTTTGTAATGATAAAAAAACTTTAAGATTAGACTTAGCATCATCAAAAAGTCTTATTCTTTTATATATATTTTGATTTAAGTATTTTTTAAATATTACTCTTTTATTTTCTGCTGCTGGTCCACTACCTAAGTTACCAGCACGTTCAACATAGATTTTATCTATGTCGATCCCTTGTTTTCTAAATGTATCTAGAAATGTTTTCTTGTTATCAAAGTTAGGCCTTGCAGTTACGATAATAACTTTTGATCCTGCTCTTGTAGCATTCTTCAATATTGCCTTAACTTTGTTAATCATTCGTGCGATTGGCGTTGACGTCCGCTTAAATACTTCGGCGTTTTTGAATTCGCCGAAGTCATATTCTTCTCCAGCTTTTTTCTTATAAGTATTAAATTCTTGGTTATCAAGTTTCTTAATAACTTTACCATTTTTAACCACCTTTACTTTTGCTTTGGTTATAAACATAGTCTCATCAATATCAAAGATCGTTAAACCTTTTCCTTGAGCTTCTAATAAAAATGTTTTAAAATTTTCCATTGTAGTTATATTATACCATAGTTTTTAGTAAAAGTAAAGGATTATTTTAAATAAATTTTCTGAATATGATCTTCAAATGCTTCTACTTTCTCCAGCCTGTTTGGCCAAAGAATATATTCTTTTTCTGGATTTTTCTTTAAGTTAGTTAATAGCGGTGTGATTGCATTATAAAGCTTATCAAGTTTTTCTTGAGCGCCTTCTGCTGATACTTTAGTTTTTTGTACTGCTTCTAACTCATCTTCAGTTACAGCAGTAAAACCAAAATCGAAATCTAAATCTGACATTATGCTAATGCTCTCATTCTTTTAACAAGTCTACCTGCTCTATTTGGTACTTGTCTATACCATGCAGAGTCTATCATTTCATCTGCGGCTTTATTCCAATCTTTTGAATCCACTCCAGCCTTCATACCCTTAAACTTGGATAGACGCGGTCTTCCCATATTAAACATCATGTTAGCAATGATTAGTTTGCATTCTTCTGGCAAGACATTAAAGTCATTGTACAATCGCTCGCAATCTGAGAGCACGATTTGTACGTCTTTGTCAAAGGCTTCGATAACTCTATCTTCTGATACAGGAGTTCCAATTTCTTGTCCATGTTCTGGATCAGAATCAATAACCAAATGACCAATGCCAAAGGTAGGGTAACCAAGGTGATCTTTATATATTTCATATTTAACTCCTTCATCCACTTCAAGTTCTTTTCTTAACTGTTCTATATTCATATTATACCTCCTTATAATTAACTATTTATAATAAAAAAGGCGGGAAGAACCCGCCTAATTTTTGATTTGATTATGATAAAAAATCGTTTTCTTCTTCAGTGTATGGCCACATATTAGTACTTACCATAATATTCATTAATAGTGCGATCATTCAACTGACGGAGTATTTGATCATGCTCCTTCTGATGATTAAAGCCAAGACTTATAAGATCCTGAGCAACACGTCTATTGGCTGCCATTTGTCTATTGTATTGAATATTTGATAGAGTGCGTTTGCCCCAGGCTGCAATTGCGTCGCATACCCGGCATGTGGCTGTACTTACAGCCTGAGTTAGAGTTGTCATTTATTTTTCCTCGTTATTAATTAATTTTAATTTTACGAGGTCGCTTCTCTTCTGGTAGAACTACTTTAAGATTAACAGTAAGGATTCCATCCTGAATGTCGGCACCGTCTACTTCTGTATATTCAGACAGTCTAAATGACCTATTAAACTTTCGAGCACTGATACCTTTATGGACGTAAGCGTCTTGTTCTCTACGCTTTGGTCTATCACCAATAATCGTTAACACATGATCTTTTATTTCAATATCGATATGATCTTTCTTGAAACCGGCTACTGCCATCTCAATCTCATATGTCATACTATCATGCTTAACTACATTGTATGGTGGATAAGTATCTTTCGCGTGGCTATGAATATTTTCTAGCTGGTCGAAAATGTGATCGAAACCCAAAAAAGCGTTTCTTGGATAAATAAAGTTCTTAGTCATAATTGCCTCCTATTGACTAGCAAGGTTAAACGAGTCCCGGTTATCGGCGACTCTATAATATATATAATATATTTTTTTTTAATTTAAACCAGTAGGTCCAAATTTTTTTTTATAAGCTATTTCAAA
>Ga0181411_1000016_pt1 | contig 45548 bp, 58 predicted proteins | sample 34SPOviralmetaG_FD_130114 | JGI IMG/M metagenome (GOLD analysis project Ga0181411, IMG submission 130114) | Marine viral communities from the oligotrophic San Pedro Time Series (SPOT) site, San Pedro Channel, CA, USA - 34 SPOT_SRF_2012-07-09 | ecosystem: Environmental > Aquatic > Marine > Strait...
GGAATAGCACTAAGATTATTTATAAAATACCGCGCTTGAAGCCCCCTATTTGATAAATAATAATATGCGATCAGTCACCACCTGCATCCTCTCTGTTCTGTTCACATTCATTTCATTTATTTCAGTTGTTATACCCTACAAGGATAAACCTAAACCTGTGGCAGAACCTTCTTTTGACCAAACAAAAACTTTAGTATTGGCAAGTACTGACCTGTTTGGTTTAATGGAAAACAATTCCTTTACAGCTGTGGGTTTATACACACTAACAGCAGATGGAAAATCCAATGCCGTTTTTATTCCCAGTTGGAATGACATAGAGTGCGTGCTGGGACTAACCGGTGACCAAAGAAGATACTATATCTTTAGTAAGGTAAGAGATGCTTTGGACCGCGACGGAATTTGGCAGCTGCGGATTGTTCCTCTTGCGAAAAGCACCAATTCTAAAGCTTAGTGTCGCTACCTTTGCCAGCCATATAAGAGTGAAGATCTTCCATGCTGTTGTGAAGACCACTCAATTTGTTTTGGAACCATTCAGGAAATCCTCCGCCATTCATAAGGTGGTTTCTGATTTCCATTGATGCGTGGCAAAGGAAGTTTAACTGTGTGATAGCCATCGCAAGTTCTTTTTCGTTTGGAAGGCTAAGTGCTCCTTCCGCCCAAAGAGACTTTTCTTTCCACTCAGCAACATCCGTTCCTTCGTTCATTTGATACTCTCTGTCAATTTCATCAAGAGTGGAAAGAATTAACTCAATAGCATCTTCCATCTTAACAAAGTCGGAATCGTATTTTCCCTCGAGTCTTTTGTTAACTGCTTTATTTAAGCTAGAGCCTTTTTTGAGCGACTTTGAAAGCGATAATGTATTCTTATAAGCTTGCTTGGCACCTTGGGAAGAGTCAGCAAAGCCAAGTCCTTCTTCAAGCTCGGTGGATTCTTCCATTGCGTCCCAAATAGGAAGCTTCTTGCTTAAGAATGACGTGAGAGGTGCATCGTTTTTACGAGCAGCGGGACTAAGTCTGGCGTGTTGGCCAACAATGATTTCCCCGAGTTCCCGACCGAGTCCGCTCTCTAGAAAGCTTGTGATGTCTTTGTCGGACTTGAGAATACGTGTCTTTTTAATTAGTTTAACAACGCGATCAAGCTGGGTCTTGTAATCTATACCACCGATGTCAACGGTGAATTCAAAACCACCTTTAGGCTTTACTGCCTCTTCGAGCTTGGCTGCTGCCTCCGCAGCCTCCATAGCCTTTTTAGCGGTGATGACATCGTAGGCTGCTTTTACAAGCGGATCTTGGTTTGTGTATTCCCGGGGGTTTTTCATGAAACTATTTATGATAAAAGAAACTTTTAGATTTACATTTATGCTGAAAAACGGTATAATAATTAAAATCAAAACAAGATCCACATGACACACATTCACCAAACAGTACTCCGAAAACCCTGGAATGGATTTAAGCACATAGCTCGGTTATGGTACAACTACAACGACGACCATTATCCAGCTATAACACGAATTGACATGCACAGAATAGAAGAAAATGGAACAATCAGTGAGTGCATTTCACACGTTACGGAGGATGGAATTGGACCTGATCGTTTAACACTTGATGATCGTTTAACCGGTCTCATGATACTAGTTGAAGACGGAATTCTTGATGGAATTTTATGATTTACATTTTAAATTATTTTTGATATAATTATTAACATGCCAAAGATCATCGCTATAGCAGGAAATGCAACGGTTGGTAAGGACACACTTTATCGTGCTCTTAAACATGAGTTTCAGTTCGAAGCTCGTGTGGAAAGAATCGCTTTTGCCGATGCACTAAAAAAGGAGGTCGACCAATTTCTAATTGACACCATCGGAATCAGTGCTTGGACCTCAAATCCCGACGAGAAAAAGCTTATTCGAAAATTCCTTATTTTTTGGGGCACTGAGTTTCGCCGGGAGCAGGATGACATGCACTGGGTTAAAAAGTCAGCAGAGCAAATGACAGATCCCAGCGTGGTTTACATCGTCACAGATCTTCGATACGAAAATGAATACCGATGGATCAAGGAGCAAGACGGAACAATCATTTACCTTGATCGATACATCAACGAGGAGGGAACACTTGTTGCTCCCGCTAATCACTACGAAGCGGAAAATAATAAGTTCCTCAAGGCCAACGCTGATCTTAAACTTGCTTGGCCAACTTACCACCAAGACGACTACGAATTACAAATCGAATTTGTTCGGAACAACGCTTCTCCTTACTTTCAATTAAACAATCTCACTTTTACGAAACCTATAGACCATGAATAAAAACGAACACAAGCTCTGCTTTATCGACACTGAAACAACGGGTCTTTGCGCACACAAGAACAACATCTTTCAATTGAGCGCAAAGATTCTCACACCCGACGCAGGAGAGATCCTTGATGAAATCAATTTAAGTTTCCGCCCGCACTCCCTTGAACACTACTCTGTTGGAGCAATGGAAACAACGGGCGTGACACTCGAGGATTGGAAAAGTTATCCACTTTCCTCTGAGGATGCTTTCAAGCAATTTTCTGAGTGGGTGGCAAAGCACGTGAACCGTTATGAGAAAAAGGACAAGCTTCAATTCGTCGCTTACAACGCTCTTTTTGACTCCGACTTTGTTCGCCAATGGTACGAGAAAAACGGAGACAATTACTATGGGGCCTTTTTCTTCCACCCTCCCATTTGCGTGATGCAGGCAGCTGCTTGGTTCACACAGCGTGTGCGTGGGGTTTTCCCTAATTTCACCCTTGGAACCATTTGTAAATGCGCAGAACTCGGATGGGACGACGAACAGGCGCACGACGCGGACTACGACGTGGTCAAGACCATCGAGCTTTTCCGATACCTCCAGAGCCACGTGCCTCAGCTCTAGGTTTTGCCTAAAAAGACACAAATCTGGCCAAATACGCTAAAAAGGGGCGGAAAGTGAAAAAAAGTTCCGTTTTAATGAAAAAAGAGGTTTACATACCCCGTAGATATGGTATAGTGATCATGTAACAAAAACAACTATATTATGACATCAGAAGAAAAAGCTCAAGAATCCTTAAAATTCCTTAAACTCCGAGGCGATCGTCTTGTCCAAACCAAAGATAAGATTAACGACCGGTGGCTGGCCAAGGCCGAATACGGTTTCACCAGTGATTGCCTTACCGCCTGGAGAAAGAGCCTTCTCGAAAACGAAGAGGACCTGGCCAAGGTTTCACAACGGATCCAAATGATCCACGAGCTTTTCCCAGAGCTCAAATAAACCACCCCCTTCTTAATCCCTCTCCTTACTACATCATGAACATCGATCAAATCAGAAACGACTGCTTAAACCCCAAGTCCAAAAAGCCAAAGCTTCTTGACCTTGACAGCGTTAAGCTTGCAGATGAATTCGCCAACGCGGATCTGGAGTTCGAAGACTCCGAAGACCAGGCTCTCAAGAGCTTTGACAAGGGTGACAACCCCGAAGAAACCTGCTTCGAATACGAAACAATGGGCTACACCCAAGACGACGTGGACGAAGAATTCGAACTCCTTGGAACCTACATTTAGTATGACAACAATTGAAACCGTTCTAACCGCTGCAGTTATCCTTGGAATCCTTTGGGTCTTTCAATACAAAATCGTTTACTCAAAGTAAACACTTCCCCTATATTATGAGCATGGAAAAAATCACATACACCACTAAAAAAGATCGCGTTATCTCCCTGCTTTACGCAATCTTCCACGTAGCGCTGCTTTTCGCAACGCTGATCACGATCGCATTTTTCACCCTTTGGATCACAGCAGATCCCGTCGCTACCATTTAAATTATGAAATCAAATCTCACCATCCTTGCGCTGATCCTGATCCCAGGAATCGTACTTGCCATCGCTCCCAAAAAGCGGGACTTTGAGCCAATCCAACCCAAGCGAGCAATCCAGGCCATGGTCAAAGACAAAAAGGCCATTTACCGTGCACAGCTTCTTTACTACGGACCACACGGAAAAATCGAACTTCCGACTCAATCATCCGAGCCAGAAAACAGTCTTTTTCCAACGCCGTCATTTAAGGGAAAATAACACAAACACATTATCGGGTTTACATCCCAACAAAAATGTGATATAATTACATCATGAATCTAGGACTCTGCTGCTTGCTGCACAACAACAAGGAATACAAATTTAGGACCTATACCAAGGCCCGACTGGAAAGGCTGACCTTTGACGAGGCTCGCGCAAACGTTCACGAAGTCGTTTGGCACAACACCGAAATGCTCGGTCGATTCTTTGACTACTGCAGGGAAAACAACATCCCTTCGTACAGACTTTCTTCAGATCTTATTCCACACTTTAAGTACATTACCGAGCGTGGTCTTGTTACAAAGCCCGAGCTTCAGACCTTTCTTCGTGCGTTTGGTTCTCACGACACAAGCGGCGTTTGCCTTTCCATGCATCCAGGCCAGCACGTTTCTATTGGGTCAAACAAACCCGAGGTAATTGCCAACAGCAAGGAAGATCTGCGTTACCACAAATTGCTCCAAGATGCCATTGGCTTCAAGGAGATGAACATTCACGGTGGTGGTGCATACGGAGACAAGCCAGCAGCAAAGGAACGCTGGATCGAAAGCGCAGCGGAATTCAAAGACTACCTCACCATTGAAAACGACGAGCTTACATACAGCATCGACGACTGCTTGGAAATCGCCGAAGCCGCAGGCATTCCGGTTACCTTTGATCTGCATCATCATCGCTGCCACCAACTCAAAGAAGATTACACACCTCAGAAAACGGAGGAGGAATACTACCGCCTTGCCCGGCAAACGTGGATTGACAGCGGCAGGGACTACCAACGCATGCACATCAGCACGCCTCGGGACACCTACACAACCCCCGCTAAATCACGACCACATCACGAATACATCACCCCAACAGACATTCCCGTGTGGCTTCAAGAAGCTGCAAAGGAATTTCCTCTTCACATTGACGTTGAAGCCAAAGCCAAGGAAAAAGCAATTTTTCAACTTAGTGAAGATTTAGATTTACACCCACAGAAAGTTTTGGTATAATACAGACATGAAATCGAATAAGATTATAATGGACTTGGAAGACGCCCTTGCTGCCGACATGGAGGAGTACAAACGTGATGCAGCTCGCCTTGATTGGCTGCTTGAAAACAATAAAATTTCTTTTGACTGTGTAAGCCGCGACGACATTGATGCGGTTATAGAGCTGAGCAAGTTTATTGACAACCTTAAATCAAAAGGTTCTGAAAACAATTAATTTATGAAAGTAACCATCGGTGACCCAACCAAAGACAAACGCAAGGTTCGTGTTAAAATCCATAAACACGACACGTGGGACATGGACGTAACACTGGCGCACATTGTTGTACCCATGCTGAAACAACTTGTTGAAACAACTCATTCGGGTCCTGCTGTTGAACTGAAAGACGTTCCTAGTAAACTTCGTCCAAAGGGCTACGAGGCTCCAGACCATGGTATGGATCACCTTTACTTTGATCGTTGGCATTGGGTGCTAAACGAAATGATCTTTGCCTTTTCCACCAAGATAGATCCTTCTATCGAGGATCAATACTTTACAGAAGATGGTTACGACGAAGCTGGAATGGAAAAGCACCAGAAAAGAGTTGCAAACGGCTTCCGGCTTTTTGGAAAATACTACGAAAGCCTTTGGGACTAAACCATGGAAAAAGGTAAGCTAAAAATACTAACAAAACCGGAGGAACAAAACGTTCAGGTAAATTGGTTGGTCCACTTTATGTACGAAAAAGAAAAGTACGCACTGTGGTCTTCGTCAAGTTCAGAAGGTCCTTGTGAATACATTATCTATCACCACGACTCCTCCCGGCGAGAGGGATTAGGTGCAGAAGTCAATTCAGACGATCCAAAATTTGAAGAGCTCTACGATTACATTCACGAATACCACACAGAATTTAAACACTACAACCTTGATCCAGGTCAAGAGTTTTTTATTAATTAAAGAAAATTAGAACATGAATAGCATTGAAATAGGATTTTTAATTGGGATTATTAGTATGATTCCTGTTATATACTTTATTTGGAGCGTACATCTTGACGATTAGAACATGAAAACAGAAGAACAAAAACTAGGTGAAAAGCTTAAAACCCTTCTTGGGGCATACGTGCTCGAGGTCGAGTTTATCAAGCAAAACGGTGATACAAGAAAAATGTTTTGTACCACCAAATCAGATAAAATCCCTGAGGAGCTTCATTCAAAAAATCCCGAGGCAAAGGTGCTAACAGAAGGAGTCATGCGAGTTTATGACACGGAGGTCGAGGGATGGAGAAGCTTCCGCGTGGACTCCGTTAAATCCTTTGGACTAAAGGAAAAGGTATAAAATTTAGGGGTAGTAGCTCAGTTGGTTAGAGCGCCGGCCTGTCACGCCGGAGGCCGAGAGTTCAAATCTCTTCTATCCCGCCATTTAAATAATCGATTTCCGTTGTAATCAATTTGTTTATAAATACGTTTCACAATGAAAAATTTACCAAAGCATCTTGGCGGTCATGGAAATCGAAATCATCTTGACCCTGGCGCACTGGGGTTTTTAAAACAAAGGTTCGGTGTGAGCTCTCTACTTGATGTGGGATGCGGACTTGGAGAAATGAAAACCATCTGTGATACTAGGGAAATTTCATACCTTGGAATAGACGGAGATTGGAGCGTAAAAAGACAGCACGACCAAGTTGTAATCCATGACTATACCACTGGTCCTGCGCCTCTCGATGACAAAGCTTTTGACCTTGGGTGGTCCACGGAATTCCTTGAGCATGTTGAAGAGTCCTACGTCGAAAATTTTATGGCTGATTTTGCACGTTGCCGTTATGCAATGGTAACACATGCAATGCCTGGCAAAAAAGGACATCACCATGTGAACTGTAAAAAGCCAAATTACTGGAAAGGTATTTTTGCCGATCATGGCTTTTCTTTTTTAGATAACGACACCAAGGACTTAAGAAACAGTTCAACAATGAAACGAGAATTTGTCCGGGATCACGCGCTGGTATTTGAAAAGTCCGCATGAAGATCACCTGTTACATTCAGAATCCTCGAGCAAAGCATCATGTGACTGCCGCGGAAACATTTTGTGCTGGTCTTAAACGCCACGGTCTTAAAGGAGAAATCAGTAGAATCAAAGAGGATCACAAATCGGATCTGGTTTTGGCATGGGGTATGAAGCAGGCAAGAAACGTAAGAGGCAACTGCAAAAAAGACTTTGTACTGGCCGAGAGAGCTTACTTTGAAAACCGATACGAATGGATCTCTCTCGGATACAACGGTCTTAACAACCGAGGTGAATACTACAATCAAAACAGCCCCAATGACCGATGGAAAAAGCATTTCGACGATGGGCGCCTTCAACCGTGGAATCCAAAGGGACAATACATTCTTCTCACGCTGCAAATCAAAGGCGACAATTCCATCCGCAATTTCCCGGTTGATTATCAAAAGTTGGTTAACGATATAAAAAAAGCTACAGACCTTCCTGTGCTTGTTAAAGATCACCCCGTACGAAGCGGGACGTGGGGCAACATCGTTGCCGATGGGGCTTTCAATGGAAGCATAAAAGAGGCTGTGGACGGAGCAGCCGCGACCGTCACAATCAATAGTAATTCTGGGGTGGATTCGGTTGTTGCGGGAACACCGGTCGTAAACTTTGACGCGGGTTCAATGGTGTGGGATCTTGCAATGAAAGATCTTACGCAGTTATCCAATCCCCCGCTGCCAGATCGAACACAGTGGGCTGCTGATTTAGCCTATGCGCAGTGGCTTCCTAAAGAGATCGCAGCTGGTGATGCATGGGATCATTTAAAGCAAAGATATGAATAGCCTAAGCGAACAAATCAAAGGAAAAGAAGTTCTTTTGGTGGGCAACAGTGAATCTATTATTGGTGCTGAACTAGGTCCGACAATTCAATCAGCTGAATTTGTTATACGGTTTAATCTTTCAATAGCTCACCTTAATTCTTGCACCGGAACAAAAACCGACGCATGGGTATTTGCTATGAAACGCCAAAGGGTTTGTAGAAAGATTTACAACAATGCGATCATTAAGCCTCGGGCATGTTTTAGACACGAACGACACCCTGATCCAGGGGTAGATTTTAACTTTATTCCACTCGATGTTTCAATAATCAGCGTTCAAAAGGAGTTGCAAACAACCCTTGACCCCAGCGTTGGAGTGTGCACGCTTTGGTACGTATTAAATTGTTCAGAACCAAAAAACGTTTCTATAGTTGCTTTTGACTCTTTTTTAAATAAAAATTTTCATGCGGAAGCGAACATCCCAAGATCGCAACATCCTATAGCTGAGGAGGCTCGATATATTTCGTACCTAAAATCATCTAAAAAAATAAATTGTTTAGATTAATTATTCGTATAAATATTTTTAGAACGGACAAAAAGAAACTGTTCGATTAACACAAACAAATAAAACAACATGGAACAACTAATTGCATTCGTACAAGATGAAGTATGGTTTAACTGGGTAACTGCTATTATCGCAGCGGCCGCTGTTATTACTGCATCTACTCCAACACCAACCCAGGGATCAGCCCTTGGTTACGTTTACTGGGTTATCGACTTCCTTGCTCTGAACATTGCCAAGGCAAAGGACAAGGGAGAAGGATCAGAGTAATCAAAACCTCGGTATATGATGGCTATAATAAAGGCTGCACTGTACGCAGCCACTGCTGCAATGGAAGCTTATTCGGCCCATATACAGTGGAAAAGAGAAACTTATATAGATGACATCGAAGATGAAATTGACTCTATTGCTGCTACCTCTTCTGATGCTGCAGGTAAGCTGCGTATCAAAAGGCTCTTGGGCCGCAAAAAGAGATACACTGAACAACTCAGCCCTGTACGATCCGATCGAGATTCATCTGATTAGCGGTAAAAGCTACCAGTTTGAAGAAGGAACCCTCATGGGCAGAGGTCAGAAATTTCATTCTGATTTCTCGTTCCGAGAGATGCTGATCGAACAGTAATTCAACCTATTACAAAAAAACCCGTTCTTTCCAAAAAAGGGAGAACGGGTTTTTTGTGCGGGGAATTAAATTGTTTTAGCTGTAATAGATCTTCTTTAAGTGGTCCTCGAAAGCTTCAATTTTTTTCGATCGGTCGGGCCACAGAATATAATCCTTTTCAGGGCTACTTTTAAGATTGTTTAGCAGGGGTTGGATCGCTTTATAAAGAAGATCAATCTTTTCCTGAGCTGCATCAGCCTCAGCAGTTGTTTTCTCTAACTCCGATTTGGTTTCCTGATATGAGTTTAACTCTGTTTCGTCGACGACGGTGAATCCGAAGTCGTCCCATATTTCGTCGGTCATAATTGCTTAATTCTTTTTAGTACCAGTTGGTGGGTTTCTTTGCTACAGTCGTTTTTCCGGCCTGGAGCGATTTGTTCGTGCGTTAGGATCTTGCTTTCATCCAGTCCAAATTTTGCCATAAGGTAAACACACTTTTTAGCGCATGAGTCAATTTCTGCTGCCGCGGGTGTTCGCGTGTTTGTGTCTCCATAAAAAGAAATACCAATGCTGTGACTGTTTAGCCCAGAAAGGCCTGCCCAAGAACTTGATCCAGCGTGCCAAGCCTTTTTGGTATCAGAAACGAATTGTGTTCGTGATCCGTCAGCAGCAATGAGGTAGTGGTAGGAAACCTTGCTTCTTGAATTAAGGATCCAAGAGCGTGTACCATCATGGCTACCGCTGCTGTGATGAAGAACGATGTACTTTGGCGAAATGCCACCGCTTTGATTTGGAGAGGATTTAAAAACCTCGGGGTAGTCGTCTTCCTGTGTGGTGTCGACTGGTGGTTCAGCTTTTTCTGGTTCGCCCTTGTCTTCGTGAACTAGGTTCTCCCAAATCATCTTCCAGGTTTTGGGCCCATCAATTCCGTCGGCCTTGAGACCAAGCTTGGCCTGGACCTCTTTTATGATTCCGCTTTTTCCTTTGAATTTCATACAATTATTTATCAATTACAAACTTTAGCCTTTTCCGTATAAATGGCGAAATGGCCCTCGCATTGTCTTTTGCAGAGAAATGCTTTTTTCAATACTAGGCAGGACTGTGCAGTCAATGTGGGTGTAGCCTTCTTCTCTTGCAAATGTAAGACGCTGGGATCCTCCCCAAACGCTGTAAATCCTTTTATCGGGGTGTGCTCCCTCGCCCCAAAAACGATCGCTTGGAAGCTCGCAGATTCTTTTTCGGTAACGCCGTTTTGCTTCTTTGAGATCATCATAGGAGGTGTGAACAACCATAATTGGGAACTTCATACCGTTAGCAAGAATATCCTCCCTAAGGGTTTTTTTAAAAGGTCTTCCGCGATGGAAATCGACTGAAGGAACGGACTGCCAAATTTCTTCAACTGGAAGTGTGATTAATGGAAAGCCCCGCCAGTTATCTTCGGTGATTTGGCACTCCAAAATTCTCTTTTCCATGGGGTTATTTTCCTTGGCCGCGATACCGCTTTTTGTAGATCTTAGAGCTTCTTAAAGCTGATGAACCCGATTTTGCGTGAACGCCGGGTCTTTTAATCCTTTTTTTGGCGGAGTGGTCTGATGTTTTTCTCATGACTTTATATATCAAAAATATTTTTTAAAGAAATTTAATATGATAAATATATGATATGAAGAGATTAATCATCACGGCCATGGTTCTTTTCTCTTGTCATGCCTGGGTAACAGCTTCACCCAGCCTTAAGATTGATCAGCTTATTGCAAACAATCTACGAGAGAAGAAAGTGGAAATGCCGGTAAAGGCATCGGACGAAGTGTTTGTTAGACGTGCCTATCTAGACATTGTTGGAAGAATCCCAACATACGACGAACGCGAAACATTCATACGCGATCCTGATAAAGCAGCCCTGATTGAAAAGCTGATCAATTCCCAGGGTTATGTCGAGTCAATGTTTAACTTTTATGCTGACCTTCTTCGTGTTAAACGAAAGGTGGTTAACAACGTCCCGGCTGACACATACATCACTTGGATCAAAGAGCAGATCGAGCTTAACACCCCTTATGACGAGTTTGTTCAAAAGCTGCTAACAGCTGAAGGCGACATCTATGACAACCCCGCTGTTGGATATCACCTAAAAGACGAAGGCATGCTGCTTGACAATGTGGCAAATACCTTTTCTGCCTTTGCTGGAACAAACCTTTCATGCGCACAATGCCATGACCATCCGTTTGATGAATGGACTCAAATGGATTACTACAATATCACCGCTTTCTTTTCCACTCTAAACACCCGAGGTATTGGCGAGGAAAGATCCATTTACGGCAAGCTTAGAACAGAAGCAAGAGCCTCAGATGAAAGTGGTGAAACCCGCGGAGCAATTAACAGGCTCGGTCAGTGGTGGGCAGTTGGAGGATACCGCAACACAATTACCCATGATCCTAAAAAGGTTTTAAAGCTTCCTCACGATTACAAATACAACGATGCCGAACCATACGAAACGGTTGAAGCTCGCACACCAATTGGTCAAGTTCTTCGCGAAGGTAATAAACGAGGTACATTAACACAAGACTTTGCTGAATGGTTTACTGATAACCGACATCCGAGCTTTGCAGCAACGATCGCAAATCGTCTTTGGTACAAAGCATTTGGTTTCCAACTAATTGGCTGGGGCCTTAACGACATTGCCACCTTTGATGAATTAAGAAGTACGAAAGACGACAAGCTTGTTGCTTATCTAACTCAGCTTATTAAAGATCTTGACTATGACACACGTGAGTTTAATCGCATTCTATACACCACTCGTTTTTATTCTTCTCAGTCAGACGATACAGATAAGTTCCGCGGACCAAAGATGCGTCGCATGACTTCAGCTCAGCTTTGGGACAGCATTGTTACACTGCACACCGGAGACGTTGATGCATGGCAACCTGCTGATCTTCGAGACACCTACCGTGAGCTCTTCACAACTGATTTGGCAAGCGTTAATTCAACCAGTGCACTTGAAACTTATGCCGAGTGGCAGCAACTGCAGCGGAAGTATTACGAAGGTGCTCCAAAAATGGGACGGGAAATGATGATTCGCTCCTCAAACATTTTTGAAGGTTCAGCCGGTAATTTCATGCTTGAGTTTGGAAGGTCTGATAGGAATCTAATCGAGACTGGTAATGAAGACGCAAACATTACTCAGATCCTTACCCTTATGAATGGTCCTTTAACCAAAGGCCTGATGGACGATAAAAATCAAGTTATTAATAGGCTGGCAGATTGGAACAAAGACACCGCGATTGAATACCTTTTTGCTTCTTACATTGGCAGGTATCCAACAGAGCAAGAGATTAAAAACTTTATGAATGTTCCCTTTGCGGACATTGTGTGGGTGTTGATTAACAGCCACGAATTTAAACTTATTATTTAAAAGAAAAAAATATGAACACAGATAGACGTAAATTCATCGCTGGTTTAGCCGCCGCCACATACGGTGTGAACGTGGTAGATGCCCAGCCCGTTAAAGACACAAAAGCCAAGAACATCATCTACATCTGCCTTGATGGTGGAATGAGTCACATTGATTCGTTTGACCCAAAGACAGATAAAGAAGTGGCGGGAGACACCACCGCGATTGGAACAACGGGCGAGTTTCAAATCGGACACCGCCTTCCCAAACTTGCCAAAGTAATGGACAAGGCTTCTGTTATTCGATCCCTGACTTCAAAAACCGGTGCTCACCGCCAAGCTCAGTATCTAAACCGAACTTCGTTTAAGCAACTTGCGACTATCACTCACCCTTCACTTGGAAGCTGGGTTTCTCATCTGTCAAATCGTGACACTACCATACCTGACTTTGTTCTCGTTAGCGGTGCAAGTTCTCACCCTGGCAGTGGATTCCTTCCCAAGGTTAAATCACCTCTTCCTATTGTGGATCCAAACTCGGGTTTAAGAAACTCTGCAGCAGACGCTAAACTTCTTGAGCGCATGGATTTGCTTCGGCAGGTTAACTCAAAGATTCAGTCTCCAATTGCTTCTCAGTACAATGACTTTTACGATAATACCGTTCGCTTTTTAGAGTCAGAAGATCTTAATTTGTTTGACCTTTCAAAGGTGCCCGCCCAAGAAAAAGAGCGGTATGGTAACACTCGACTGGGCCAAGGTTTACTCCTTGCGAAGAGACTTGTTCATGGCGACGTTCGATTCATTGAGGTTAACAACGGAGGTTGGGACACTCACACAGAGAACTTTGAAAAGCTCGACACCAAGCTTAAAGAAGTTGATGATGCAGTGAGTGCGCTTGTTACAGACCTTGAAAGCGAAGGCCTTCTTGATTCAACGCTGATCGCAATTGTAACTGAATTCGGTCGTACACCAAAGATCAACGTAAACACTGGACGAGATCACTATCCCCAGGCTTACTCAGCACTCCTCCTTGGAGCTGGTATCAACGGCGGTGTGGCTGTTGGCGAAACCAACGGTCAGGCGACAAAGGTGATTTCTGATTCTTATACGATCACCGACGTGAACGCTACCATCGCTCACCTTGCTGGACTTGATCTCGAAAGATCTCACTTCTCTCCAACCGGAAGACCATTCCGAGTGGCTGATTACGGCAAACTGATCAGTGAAGCACTTTCTTAAATCCCCCGTGCAAAAACCGGCACAAAACTACCAAAACCGGCAAAAACGGGAAAAAAGTGCACTTTTAATGAAAAAAAAGGTTTACATTCCCCTGTAATATGGTAAGATAGGAATGTAACAACAATAACCCAGAAAAAACAACCACCATTACCTATGAGTCAAGAATCCGCTACATCCAAAATCGCTAAGTCCAAGAACTCCAAAATCCGTTCGGTCAACTTCGCTGATCACATGCAAACGAAGTCCGACCGCAAACCAAACTGGACGTTGGGCGAGCGCAAAAACAAGCGTGGAACTAAGGTCGAATATCGCGGCCGTGAAACCCCTAAAGGCCTCGAGCTTTAATCGAAGCCTCAACCCTCTTTTTTGACACCACTATATTATGCCATCAGAATTAAAAGACATCGGCTCCAATATGACGGAGCTCTTAGTTACACCAAAAAACGGAATTCAGGGTCTATGCCTTTTATTCAGTTATGAAACTCCAGTCGCAGGATGGGACGCTACAGGCCCATTCAAAACTGAAAGAAAATTCAGTGCGACAACTACAAAGCACATAAACAAGTATCTCGACAGCTACGGCCCAGAGACACGAGAAAACACAAGAACGGTTACGCAGGAGTGGATTCTCGAACAGCTTGTTAAAATTAAGTAAATTGAGTGTGTCCTTTAATGCCATAAGGCAAAAGAAGTCTTGCATCGCTAGGAACCTTTCGGCCGGTATTGGTCATGAGTTTGGAAGGGAATATAAAAACCTAGTGAAAACCCGGGTCAACTCCCCGGTGGCGGGTGACAGGATTAGCTATCCTTGGACATAAATTCCCGCTGGCATTAAAGGGCACACACAAATTACTTTGATAGATAATTACAAAGCCACCTTAGCTCAGTTGGTAGAGCACGAAATTTGTAATTTTGATGTCGGCGGTTCGAATCCGCCAGGTGGCTCCACTTTAAAGTCCCTATCGTCTAATGGTTAGGACACCGCCCTTTCACGGCGGCGATCTCGGTTCGAGTCCGGGTAGGGATGCTCTTTATATCATGGAAATCGATTTGACAGCAATCAGCCAATTGGCCGAAAAATCACTTGAATGCCACTATCGACGAGGCGGTGCACCAGCCATCGAACATTCCATTGAAGTTGCCCAAAGAGTCAAGGGCGACACACTTGCAGAAGCGGTCGCACTTTTACACGACGTTCTCGAAGACACAGACCTTACCGGCGAGGATTTACTATGGAGCGGAGTTCCAGTTGAGGTGGTTTCTTCGGTGGAAGTTTTAACCCACCCACGATGGGAACCATACAAAGAGTACTTGCATCGCGTTAAAAAGGATCCGCTTGCAACAAAGGTCAAGATTGCCGATATGCTAACCAACCTTTCTGATGATCCAACCGACCGACAAATTAAAAAGTATGCTGAAGGTCTTTTATTTTTACTAAATTAAATTATGAAAAACAAAACAAAGCTCCAAGCGGATCTAGAAAAACACGGTCTTGAAACCTATCCAGGATGCAGGGTTGATCTACTCGAAAGCGTAAAACAGGAATACGGCGAAGAGGTGGTCAAAGACGTTATACGACAGCTCTCAGACATTGAAGTAATGACAGCAGTGCATTCTGCTTTACTTGTAAACGGTCTTCTTGATTAGTTTTCGTCCAAATCGCGGTTCTCGAGCCCGCGAAAACCACGGAAAAGAAGAAAACAGCGGGTTTTCGCACAACCATCCGGGAAACTCCCAAAATCGGCAAAAGGTGGAAAAAAGTTCCGTTTTTTGCAAAAAAGAGGTTTACATTCCCTGTAGATATGGTATAGTGTCTATGTACAAACACCACATTTATATTATGAAATCCATCGCTGAAAGCAACCTCCACCAAGTCACAAAATCCAACGGAGAGGAGGCCTTCCCCTGCTACGAGCACAGCGAAGACGGCTGGGTAATGACCGGCCACGAATTCTTGCCCCGCTCCGAGTGGGCCTCCGAAAACGACTTTGGAGGAACCTTCACAAAGGAGGAAGCCGACCGGATTCTCGCCGCTGACCCCGAGGCAGTGGCCACACCTCTTACCGTTGACCAGCTTAAGAGCATCGTCATTGGGGAAATCTCAGACCGAAGCAAGGAACTCGACGGTGTCCGTTGGAGGCTTTCTCTGGCTGATCACACCCTCGCTGAGCTGGAGGAAAAGCTCAAAAGCCTTTACTAACTTCTTCCCTCCTCTCTAAGAATCATTATGAACGACACCGCATCACCGCACCAAAAGGTTCAGGACCTTGTAACAAAATGGGTCGATGTAGGTCTTGTTAACAACGGCGAAGGAGTTGAAGACGCATGCGAGAAAGCATGGGAAGAAATACAAAAAGAAGTTCCAGAGTGCAGCCTTCACATCTTTGGTAAATACTGGACAAACACCTACAACTTTCACAGGAGATACCTTTACTAGCACATGAAACCTTCCGTAGACTTTTACGTTTTAGCACTTGGACTTTTAGTCGTTGGTGCAACACTGGGAATCACCAAGCCTAAAAAAGAAATCCTTCGTTGCCGTATCACGTATTACTGCGGAGACGACAAATGGGGAAACCAAACAGCAGATCCCGCTACGCCTCGCGCCATCACGGGAGTCACTGTTGCTGCGCACCCTGACTTCCCATTTGGTACCGAGATCTTTATCCCCGCATTAAAGGAACACATTGGCGATGGTCATTTTACGGTCCAAGACCGAGGCGCCTGGGTAACATCCAAAAAGGCTGCTCAGGGCAAGGCATACGTCTTTGACGTTTATGTACCGACCAAACGTGAGCAGGACAGTCATGCGACCAAGCGGCCGATGTACATGGAAGTTCACATTCTGAGGGACTAAACCTTGTCCCAAATTGGGCAAGTTATGTGTCTTTACAGGACAAAGTTGCGCTTTTAGCAAAAAAGAGGTTTACATTCCCTCGTAATGTGGTATAATGCTTGTGTACATTATGATCGAAAACAACACCACACTAAGAACCAAGGCCCTCAAGGCTTGGTATTCGAACTCCATCAGCACTGAGGCCTACTACGACATCGTTGAGATGATCGAGACCCTTCAGCTCGAGGAACCCGAAACCGCTTACCCGAAAGCCCCTGAAGGTTACTTCGAAGCCTAAGACACCACACACCCTTTATATTATGACAGTACTAGATCAAACACAAAAACTCCTCGCCGAGGAAAAGGTATCCCCCGAAGTGATGGACCAGGTATCGGAAATGGTAACTGAACTCGCCGATCTAAAAGCGGCACTCGTCAAGGCCGAGTTAAACTTCAATTCTGCCCGGTCAGCGACTCAGCGACTCGGAAGACTTTCCCACTGGAAAGATCTCGATCAAAGACAAACCGACGTCGCGATTGACCTTGCCGAGCTTTTAAACCTTCCCGACTAGTTCGGGCTAGGTTAGCTCTGGGTCAAGACACCATGCCTCGATAACGCACTTACGAACGTATTCCCAGGGCATTAAGAACGTACCAACGTTACCCCACCCTTGACCCCAAGAATTAACAAGAGTTATGCCATCCGATCGAACCTCATCAACGTACGCCCAGTGGGCACCAACAATAGGCTCCATTGAACCCGGCAGCCGAAGCTTACTGGATCTGCCAACGTGTTTTTCAAACGAAGCGTAAACAGTCATGTTAATCCCGATCGGAAGTTGCTCTTGACCAATCGCCCAATAAAGATCATTTTTAGTATTATCAAAATTTCTTCTATCAACATTCAGCCTTTTATAACCCTTGAAACGAATCACTTGATCATCACTTAATTTTGGAGGTGCGTCTGAGTACTTCCGGGGTTTCCAAACAGAATCCTCGCAAACACCCTTTGAAACAAGTGTTTTAAAAATATCTCTTGGATGACCTCCGGTGTTCGCACCCTCCCAGCCATTTGTTTTTCTAACCCAGTACCAAATCCAATACGGATTAAAATCTATTTCAAAGCCAGTCATACGACGATAAAAGCTATGAAGCATACCAGCAGTTCCATGTCCAGTACACGAACCCCAGCTTCCCTGATTAAGGATGTCACCTCGAAAGGCTTTCAAAGAAACATCCTGCTCGCGAGCGCTTCCGGCCACGTAAAGGTGATCACGCGGGTCGGGTGTTGATGGCAACACATACGAATACTTTTTTCTTAATTTTGATAAGCTCATTGACCAACAAATTCTGAATTTAAATGCAACTCCATCGCTTCTAAAATGTCTTCTCTTTTTCTATCATAAGACCATTCGTTAAGTGCGACAAATTCCGAGCGATTCGTTTGCCCAGAAATATAAGCATCTCTGTATCTCCGAACCAACCCTTTATCCTTAGTTATGTATATTAGATCAGTCAAATACTTGGCCTTTGTAAAAGCAGCGGTTGGCGGATCGGAAGAATTATCCGTGGTTAAACAACTTGGCATTGAGATGGCCATTGTCACAGCCAACGTGATGTAAAAGAATCTTAATAACATAACATAAATATTTATCACAACAATATGAAAACAAACACTGAAATTGACACAGTAATCGAATCGCTTCTTGATGGTGCAGAAGGACTCAAAGACTTTTATGAAACGCTTTTTGACGAAAGCATTGACGACTTTGATGCTTCGGCCGAACGCGCTGGATCCGTTCGTTCTGAGCTTTGGTCAAAGGAATTTACGTACCGAGAACTCGCCGGAGAACTGGAATTTATTAAAAAGTAAAATGGTTATACTCACCGACGTAGACGGCGTGCTTCTTTCATGGACTCATTCATTTGAGTGGTGGATGAAGTGTAAGGGCTATAAGAAAAGGGAAACTTCCTACTACGTTCACGAGCAGTACGGTCTCAGCGAGAAAAAGGCAACCATCCTTGTTGAGCACTTTTGCGAATCCGCAGCGATTGGATTTCTTCCTCCTGTTCGAGACGCTATTAAATACGTGCGTAAGCTTCACGAAGAACACGGTGCGGTCTTTCACGCTATCACATCATTCGGACAAGAGCGTTATGCTGTTCAGCTTCGCGAGCAAAACCTAAAGCGGGTGTTTGGTGAAACCGTTTTCGAACGCATTCATTGCCTTCCGTGCGGTGGAGATAAAACAGAAGCACTCGAGAGATATCGCGGATCTGGCTGGGCCTGGGTGGAAGACAAATCTGAAAATGCGAACCTCGGTGCACGATTAGGATTACAATCTTTTCTAATGGATCATCCGTACAACTGGAACAAACCACTCGACCCAGCCGTTCAACGAGTGGATACCTGGAAGGAAATTTACGAGGCAATAACATGAGCTCAGAAGCAGGAAAAGGTGATCGCCCAAGAAAGGTCAAGGGAGACAAATACCGCGACAACTACGACCGCATTTTTGGTAAAAAGCCAAAATAGAGGTTTGTCCCAAATCGGGCAAGTTTTGTGTCTTTACAGGACAAAGTTTCGCTTTTAGCAAAAAAGGTGTTTACATACCCGTGGAATATGGTATAATGCTCATGTAACAACGAACCACCCATGAGCCGGAAAAGGAAACCCAAAAAGCTAGACAAATCACCACTGGGGCTTCGCAGTTTGGTTCGCCACATCATGGCCCCACCAACCAAAAAGTTTAAAAACAAAAAGAAAGAGGCAAGCAAACGTGCGTGCCGCGACTAATTTATATTATGCCAAAACTACCAACACTCTTCTCTAGGGCAACAACCGGAGCTCTTCGCGAATGGACGATCGAGCACAGCGACACGGCTTACCGAACACACAGCGGTCAGGTCGAGGGTAAAATCACGACCTCCAAATGGTACGATGTCCAGGCCACAAACGTTGGACGTGCCAACGAACGCAACACAGCCGAGCAGGCTGCATTTGAAGCCCAAGCCAAGTGGCAGAAAAACATCGACGCTGGATACGTCCAAGATGTGTCCGCGGTAGACGACGCTCCGAAGTTTGTCTCACCAACTCTTGCAAAGAAATGGGAAGATCGGCTGGACAAGGTTCAGTACCCTGTTTACTCACAGCCCAAGCTTGATGGCATGCGTGCGATTATCACAAAGGACGGAGCTTTCTCACGAACAGGAAAACCCTGGGTAACCATTCCACACATCCTCGCTTCGCTCAAAGAAGTTTTCAGAGCCTTTCCTGACCTTGTACTTGATGGTGAACTTTACAACCACGAATACAAAGAAGACTTTAACAAGATTTCTTCGCTTGCTAAAAAGACTAAACCCACGCCAGCGGATCTCGAGGAAACCGGTCGCAAGCTTGAGTTTCATTGGTATGACATCGCAGATCCAAGCAAGAAGTTTGCCCAGCGGACGGAGGACATTGCTTCTATTTACGAAACTTGGAATCTTGAAGCCTCCGCAATCCGTATGGTAGAAACAAACTTTCACAGCTGTGTGGCTTCGGTTGACTCCGCTTACAATGATTACGTTGGGCGTGGATACGAAGGCCAAATGATTCGCGAAAGTGTGGTTTACGAATTCAAGCGTAGTGCTGGTTTACTAAAGCGCAAAGACTTTCAAGACGAGGAATACCTTATCCTAGACATTTGTGAGGGCAAAGGAAACAAAACAGGAATGGCAGGCTGGGCTATTTTACAAACTGAAGATGGAACAACATTTCGTTCCAACATCAAAGGCAACCACGACTTTCTCAAAGACCTTCTTGTCAAAAGAGACACGTACATCGGCTCATACGGCACGTGTACGTTCTTTAACCTAACTCCCGACGGTATACCCAGATTTCCATATATAACACGTCTGCGTGCGGGTGTGGGCGAAGATTAAAAAAGATTTACATCCATCACAAATTACGGTACAATAGCATTATGGCAAAAAGAAAACTCCTAGACCGCCGCGGCGAGGTTGCTGCAGTTGATTATAAATTTACCGGTGAAGAACCCAAATGGGTCGACGCTGAAAGTCTTTCATACGAAGACTACTGGGCACGGCAGGCAAAGGCTTTCCGCTTTTACACATACTACCTTGAAACAGCAGACATGCGTCCTTGGATTCTCCAGTGGATGAAAGACAACGGATACAACAAGGCAGACATTGATGCAATTCAAAAGGTCTCTCCATGCTGGATCACATCAACGGTTGGTAAACTTGTTCGAATGCTTCAACGGGGTATGCCTGCGCTTCACCCCGAATCAAATGAAGCTTACGCTAAGAAAATCGCTGCGGGAGAAGCCGCTCCAAAGCCAAAGCCAGTCACAGATTTTATTCGTGCTGAGCTTCGTGAAAGCATTTCAATTTATCACCAAACAAAGTCTTCCGCTCCAAAGGAAGATGAAGATAAAAAGCCAAAGAAGCCTGTTATTCCTCCAATGGAACGGCTTCGGAGCAAAGTTCAAAACGAAGTGATCTCTCACCTCGACACACTTCTTGATGGTGTGGCTAAAGTTCAGCGCGACGACACAGCCACAACAATGCCCAACCTTGATGTTAGCATGCTCCTTCGAAGTGGCGGTATTCCAGCTCGTGGCGCTAAGTTCGTTGTTGATTGGCTTACCGAGCACCGCGACGAATTTGAGGCAGCGACAAACAAAAAAACCGAGGAAGCAGAAGCCTATTCATACCTTCGTAAGCCACAGCTTACCCGCATTATTGCTAACTTTGATAAGATGATTGAAGATGCAAAGGCACACGGAAAAACAACACGCAAGCCACGAATCAAGCGACCAAAGTCTGCTGAAAAGCAAATTAAAAAGCTCAAGTATCTCAAGGAAGACGACACCTACAAATTGCAAAGCATTGACCCAGTCGCCCTGCCATTCAGTCAGCGGGCATACACTTTCAACACAAAGTATCGCCAACTGAACATTTACTATGCACGAGTCGCAGACGGTCTCAGTGTTTCGGGAACAACTATCAAAGGCTTTGATGAAAAGAAAAGTCTCAGCGTTATCGTTCGAAAGCCGGAGGACTTCTTACCCCTTTTATTAGCTGGCACCCCGCGGAAAATAGACAATTTAGTTAAGACACTAAAAACAAAACCTCAGCCGGCAAATGGCAGGGTTAACAACAACACAATACTACTGAAAACATTTGACAAGGCATGAGAAAAAAAGAAATCGAAGAGGCGCTAAACATTCCTCTTTCAAAGGAGCAATTTATTGCTGAGGTCGAAACGCTTGTTCGCAGAGATGAAATGGGATACGCTGAAGCAATCATACACATTTGTCAAGAACACGGATTTGATCCTGAAGACATGACTGGCTTTATCACGAAACCTCTCAAAGAAAAGCTTAAGATCGAGGCAATAAACAACAACATTCTTCGTAACAAAAAAAGCAACACTGCAAAGCTTGTATGATAACACTAAACACCGAAAGCAGCACCCCGATAGATGCGTGGAGTACATTCACAGCAATGACTCTACACTTTAATCCTGAAAGGGATTATGATGCCTTTAAGTTTAACTTCAAAGGCCCTCGCTGCAAACGTGAAACATTCATGTCTCATAAAAATCGGTGGCAGTTTGAAAAATTAGCACGCGCTTATCCAAAAAGAAACGACGTGATTCTTTGGTCTCTTGCAAACATCCTTGCCGGCAACCGCTGGATTGGTGAGTGCAGCGAGGACGAATACAATCTTTGGACCGGAAGAATCCAGGCACTTGATTACAACTTCAAAGGTGATGTTACAACACTTGCTGAAGCGGCCGACAGCGCGGGTTTAACCTTTGACCAATGCTTTGTTCCGCCCGAGCTAAACGATCAACCTCTCGTGTACAGTTTACACGCAGAGGGAAACCTTTCAATAGAAACACTGGCGGTGTTTGAAAATCTTCTTGGTTTTACTACCCGCCTAAATAAAGAATTAATTGATCCCTTGGAAGTTTCCAGAGGAACATCATTTTTGGTTTCAAAGTATGCACCATTTCTGGTACATGCAGCGGACCTAAAAAAATACACTGAAAATGTACTTTCGGTGTTTACAAAATAGCGATAATATGGTATAATATCATCGCGCAACATACAACGCAATACAACGTAATACAAAAATATGTCATTCGATAACCTAAAAGCAAATCGTCAAGCTGCCATTGGTAAGCTTGTTCAAGCAGCCGAAAAAGTCGGCGGAAACACCAGCAAATCAAGCTACGGTGATGACCGACTTTGGAAGCCGACAGTAGATAAGAGCGGGAACGGATACGCGGTAATTCGCTTTCTCCCTGCTAAAGAGGGAGATGATCTTCCATGGGTCCGTTATTGGGACCACGGATTTCAGGGACCAACCGGTCGCTGGTACATCGAAAGTTCTCTCACAAGCATTGGTAAAGACGATCCTGTTTCTGAACTCAACACAAAGCTTTGGAACAGCGGTGTTGAATCTGACAAGGAAATCGCTCGCTCACGCAAGCGTCGGCTTCACTATGTCTCAAACATCCTTGTGGTATCCGATCCAGGCAATCCCGAAAACGAAGGAAAGACCTTCCTTTACAAGTACGGAAAGAAGATCTTTGATAAGATCATGGACGTGATGCAGCCACAATTCCAAGACGAAAAGCCGATGAATCCATTCGACTTTTGGGAGGGTGCAAACTTCAAACTAAAGATCCGCAATTTCGAAGGATATCGTAACTACGACAAGTCCGAATTTGATGCTGTTACTCCTCTCTTTGGAGATGATGAAGCTCGCCTTCGTGACACATACGAAAGCCTTTATGCACTAACTGAATTCGTTGATCCTTCGAACTTCAAGTCTTATGAAGATCTCAAGCGCAAGCTTATTGAAGTTCTTGGAGAAGAAGAAGTCAACGGTTCTGCAAGCATGGCCTATCAGCCCAGCGCTTCCGAACCAAAAGCTCCAGGCCTTGATAAGGTCGAGGACGAAATTCCAGGACTTGGTGCAACTGCAGCGGCTCCAGAGCCTGCGGCAACCGAAGAAACTGGCGGTAGTGATGATGACGACACACTGTCATACTTTGCACAGCTCGCTCAGCAGTAAGACCCATTTCTAACTTCGAAAACCCGATGGTTGTTTTTCAGCCATCGGGTTTTTTGTTAGTATGCCCCAGCAGCAGAGCCGGTTACGATCGGTGATGCAGCTGGCATCGAGGTGCTTTGGTTTGTTGAAAGGCTGTTGCTTACGTTGCCTCCGGAGTTGTTTTGAACGTTAACGGTGATGCCCCGTCCAATACCCGCCATTCCTGAAAGTCTGTTTACCTCAGCTCCCATCATTATTGCTTTGTTCGCAGTCGCGATCGCTCCTCTGCCTAAAACCCTTCCTGCAGCTCTTCCTTTTTCTTCGCCCATAGCTATTGCATCGCCAGCGAATCCCGCTAGAGCATTTCCGTCTTCGGCTTTTTTTGCTATGCGGTCTTTCGCGGCCTTGCCTGCCGCGAGCGGTCCTTTGCTAAATAGATCCTTAGCGAAAAGAAATGGCTCAAAGACAAGGTTAAAAAAGTCCTTTATGAGATCCGTTAAGCTGAAATCTTTAACCGCCTTGAGCCATCCATCTTCGGAATTACCTCCAAAGAGTTCAGCAAAAAATACAAAAATACTTTTAATTGAATCAACAAATCCACCAATGACATTGGCAACAAAGTTTCTTTGGGTGAGGAAAAGACCTTTAAGTAGCTTTTCCATAAAATTCCCTTCACCTTGAAATGCTTCTTGAAATCCGGTGAATAGTGCAATCACACCCTCGATTATAAGATAGATTGGACCTAATACCTTACCGGCAAATCGGAAAGCTACCTTAAAAAGACTTCCAAACTTGGTAAGAAATCCTGTTACATTTTTTAGTAAACCGCCTTTACCACCGCCGCTAATCAATTTTGTTAAACCGGCGAATAAACCTCCCCCGGCTGCTCCTCCGCCAAAAATAGCTCCTAGCCGCAGAAGGAGTCTACCTTTTATAAGGTTAAAAATGTTTTTGAATAAACCACCCTCTTCTTTTTTAACAGATTGGGGTAGTTTTGCAGCAGCAGGTTTTCTGGCTTCTTGAGCGGATTCTTTTCGGGCGATTTGATCAGCGCGAGCCTTGGCTTTTGCGTCTTGAATCTTTTCTTTTTCTAATTTAATTTGATCCTTTAAGGCCTTTAGCTGGTCGCCGCTTGCATTCTTTGACTGGTCTGTAAGCGCAGAGATTTCATTCTTAATAGCTTCAATCTTTTCATTTAGCGCATTTGTGAAAAATTTATCAAGGGCTTTGTGTCTTTGGCCGGATTCCTTATTGGCTTTTTTTCTTTCAAGTCTGTCCTGTTTTCTTTCGAACTTTGCCTCACTTCTTTGAATGATCCCCTTACCGAACAATTCCTGTAAGCGATCTAATCTGCTCGTCTCAACACCCGATGCAACAAGCAACTTTTCAAAGAAACCAACTGTTCTTTTCTGACCTTCGCGGTCTTTTTTTAGCTTTTCCGTTCGGGCCCTCGCAGAAAGCACAAACGATCGAGCCGTATTGATCAGCGTAAGCGTTGAGTTTCTAAGAAGGGCTCTGCTCACTGCGCCACCGGCTTCGGAGAGTTTGTTGCCAATTTCGAATTCCTGATTTAAGCCTTGAAATGATCCCAGTAACTTACCCGATGATTCGCTGGATGATTCCTCGGCCTGTTGGGAAACCTCAGCGGTTTGCCGCTCGGTTCGCAAACTCGCTTTTTCAGACTTCTTTTCGGTCTTCTTACTTGACACCTGTGTTGTTGTAGCGTTTCTAGTAAATACCGAGAGAAGGCTTTGAATGCTTTGATTTGTTCCCGTCGAGATATCCGCGAGGCCAGATATCTCGTTTGTTAAATCCGCGTTGTCAGCTCTTAAAGTGTCGACAACCTTTTTTAAGTCTGCGCTTTCTTTCATTTAGTGGTGGTTTAATTGTGTTTGGCGGCTTCTTTTTCTTGTTCTTTAAGCCAATTTAAAAGAAGTGATACGTAAATGTCCCTCTCCCATGGTATCATATTTTCCAGCTCTGTTAGGCTGTAATTATGATGTTGCACCATAGCAAAATTTGTTTGAAATAAATTTGTTAGTGATTCATGAGAGAGGCATATTAGAAAAAATTCTGGAGACCTTCAAGAACTGTTGTGTTCTTTTCTCCGCACTTTGTACAAGTGAAGTGAACGGTTTGTTGAACCAGCGGGGCGGACGAAACGATTTTTTCAATCTTTTCAATGTGACTCTTGTTAAGACTTTCAACAAATTCCGCGGTGTCAGAGGCCGAAGCTTCTTCCATTGGATAAACGTTATTTTCGTCGTAAATGCTTTCAATAGAAGCTGCGATCGTTTTAACAACCGTTTCTCCTTCGTTAGTAGCTTTGGAAATTTCAATGAGACTGTCAACCGAAACGTAACGAGGGATAATTCCAACGGTGTCCGTTAACTGAATCTTTTTTGGAAGGGGTTTAACTTCGGGAATTTTAATGTCGTCGAGGTTAACTGTAACCTGATTGATCTCACCGCACGCGGAACATGGTAGTCCGATCTCGCTTTCCTCACCAACGCTTTTTGCTCGAATCTTTACAAAGATGTATTCGAGATCAAAAGATGTGATACCTCCTGCATTGACTTCGTCGAACGTACAGGATGCGATAATTTCTTTCATCGCACGGATTAAAGATGATTCGTCTTCGCTTTCTTGGGCGATCAGTAGTATCTTTTCCTCTTTAACAAGGAAAGGTCTGTAAGTAACCTTTTTTCCCGTGGAGGGGATAGTCAGTTCATATTTGGGCGTTTCTATTTTTGGTAGATTCATAATATTATATATCCAGAATTAAATTAGATGGATGATCATCGTCGGTCCGGATCGCTTGGAAAGTTTAAATCGTTGTAAGCAAACTCAACACCCATAGCTGAGATGTCGTCGGTTTCACTGTTGTAAGCAACTCCTCGAGTTGCCTTTGGAAAGCAATCATCAAGATAGCACTCGTAAATTACTTTATCCTTGTTGTCTAGTTGCTTGATGGTAATGGGGCATTTATATGACGTTGTGTATGCCATGAGGTATTCCTTTTTTGGAACAACGATGTTTAGCCAACGATCAAAAATGTTTTTGGCAAAGTAGTCTGCCGTGAGAGCTATTTCCATGGAAAGAGCTTCGTTTACATACCCTGTTGGGAATTCTGTTTGGTGACGAAAAAGATCGTATCCGAATGTTGTTAGTTGCCGGCCAGGAAGAGTTGTCGCTGTAACAAGGGTACTCAAATGGAGTGCTTCCTGTTGGGTCGCAATCGGTCCGGCTTTATCCCTGATATTTTGCAAGCCGCTAAAGTCAACCTCAAAACGGTTGACCTTGGCCAGACCGCGTTTTCCAATAATGGTTTTTAAGTTGTTAATAGAAGATTTTGTTTGTGGTTCAGCCATGGTGGATTATCTTGTAGCAATTTTTTTAGATTCACGCCAAACAGATCTTCTTCCCTTCTTCTGGAAGCTGTCCGTTGGCAGAAACAAAGCAGGCTCCCAGTAATCAGAGGGGACCTGTATGATTCTTGTTTTAACTTGTTTTGACAGGTAGTGTTTCCAGCACGGCTGAAAGAATTTTAGATTACCGCCAGCGGAAAGCTTTTCAAATGAAAGCATAAACCGTTCAAGTTCGTCGTTCGCGTTGGGCTTTAGAAACTTGGTGGATAATGCGTCGAATAACAGTGCTCGTCTTTTTAGATCCAAGTAGTGCATATTCAAACCGTAGAATCCTCCCTTTGCTGCTCCAACCATTATGATAAGGGGAAAGGTGTCGTAGTAAGGAAGTGTGTCTTTATGCTTTGGATCATATCCGTACATGTACATCCTACCTTTTAGCGCCCGAGCAACTGGTTTCAGTGCAGGGGACTTGATCATCTTCATTTCAGTAGCGCCGGTCATTCTTCCGACCTCACGACGAAACCAATTGAGAGAAGCTTTTGCATTTTTTTCGTAAATGCCTTTGGCCTCTGCCTTGTTTACAATCTTTTCAAATGATTCGAACCTTGCCATGTCTATCTCTATTTATATCAAATCCCGACCGATTATGTGAGAAGTTTTATACCAAGGCTTTTTATTATATCCTCGTGCCAGACCTGGAATATCCAGCCTCGATCAGCACAGTACTCGGTGGCAGCTTCCCACTTGCTTTGGTTTTTAACATACGTCATTACCTCGTTTATGTACTTCTTGGTTTTTCGACTTCGAACCTTTGGCTCGATCGTTTGGCTTTTGGGCTTTATCTCAATAAGGTATCTTTTTCCACCTTTAAATTCGATGTAAAGATCAACAAAGTATCTGTGCGACTTGCCATCTGTTCTGCAACGATATGGTACAACAACCTCCTCGGAATTCCAGCGTACAACCGATTCGTTGTTGTCACACCAACGGAAAACCTGACGTTCCCACATACTGCGGTAAACGATTTTTGTGTGATCCCCCGAGTATTTCCCGGGGTTAGAAGGCCTGAATTTCCCTTTGTAATATTTCATAGCTTAATGGTATTTATCCATTTAAAAACGTATAAATAGTATCACAATGAGCACACCAGACTACCTTGAATTCCCAATAGGTCTGACTAATCTGATCCAATCGGATAACAGTCCTCCTACCTCCGAACCACGACCGGTAATGAAAATAAGCTCGATGATTCCCCAAAACAGGGGTGCGAATAACGAGACTTATTCCCAAAAGGTCACCATTTATGTTCCTTGTCCCGCGGGAATTGGTTTTTCAGATGCAGCTACTTACAACGACGCAGAGATGGGTTTCCTCGGAAATGCACAAATGCAAGATAAGATTAAAAGTCTGAACAACACAAGCGGATTGAACGAAGGTTCGCTGGGGGTTGGCGACATTGCCGCAAGGGCGGGTGGCGTCGCGGGAGGATTGGGCATTAAAAGCATGCTTAACAGCTTAACAAAGGAATTTCAAGGAGGCGACACCATGAACACCCTTGCAGCTGCAACTGGAGGATTCGCTAACGCTCTTGCAATCGCACGAGGCGTTACACTAAACAAAAACATCACCACGGAATTTACTGGGGTAGGAACACGACAATTTCAATTCCAGTTTAAGTTTGTTCCGTCAAGCCTTCAAGAGGCAAAGCAAATCGATAAGATTGTTAGATATCTAAGAAGAGGTGTTTATCCCACGCCAACCGCAGGAGGAATTTCTTTGAAGTATCCACCAAAGTACCAAATTGAATTTTTAAGTCATGTTGAGGGCGAGCACCTCACCTCTATACCAAGGATTTTCCCCTGCTATCTAGAAAGTATAAGCACAACATACAACGGATCCAATGCTTGGTTTCAAGCTCCTAATGGCGCTCCGGAGGAATCAGCACCGGTTGAAACGGACATTCAAATTTCTTTTAAAGAGGAAAGAGCACTAACCATGAATGATATTCTAAAGCTTGAAAGCGGACAAGAACTTAATAATGCGGACTATAATGTAAAAGGCGAAAGAGACGAGAGTGGAGGCCTTACACCCGGCCAGAACCTTGAGGTGGATTTAAATATTAACACCTAACAAATAACAAAAAATGGCTATAGATTTCTTTAACACATTTGGAAAAACGTTTTACGATTTTACCGGAGGTAACAACACCGCGTTTGTCTCAAACATCCTAAAACACATTGTTCCAGTTAACACAGACGACGTGGTTAACTATACAAAGTATCGGATCCAAGACGGCGACAGGCCCGAGATTGTTTCTAATCTTCTTTACGGAGATCCAAGGTACCACTGGACATTCTTTTTGATAAACGACTCCCTAAAAGAGGGAACAAAAGGTTGGCCAATGAGCTCCAACGAGTTCGACGAATACATTGAAACCGAATACGATCCTTACATGTTTATTGGCGGAACTCTTATCTCCGATGTTTTAACGGATTTTCACTACTCGACTCTCCCCGTTACAGAGGCAGATGTAGACAACGTTGAGATCCTAGTTTCCAGCGACGAGATTACTTTCTCTGTGACCGATTCAAAATTTGTTCGCAAAGATTTTTCTCGAATGGGATTAATACTAACCCAGCCGAGCTCGAACGCAGACATAACAACTCTTGATTTCGGAGCTGATGACAGCCCCGCCGTATCAAAAAAGATTTACTTTCGAGCTAAAAATAGTGACGAAGGATCAGCCTGGTTGGCGGGGGTGGAAGCTGCGGGTTACCCAACCCAAACGTTTACGATCGAAGGCGTTGAAACCAAAACTGTTCCGCTTAGTTATCTTCCAAACTACTCTTATGCGGATTTAAAGAATTCCACTTATCAGTTTTACTCTGAGAGCGATCCAGATCAACCCCTTTCTCATTACGGTGTTATTTCACAGCACAGCATTCCCCCAACACAAAGGATCACGTGGTACGATTATGAAACGATCCTAAATAATAGAAAACAAGACATCATCGTTGTGAAGACGTCGGGAATTGGTGAATTTGAAAGAGCATTTAGCGACCTAATCAGAGAATAAACACATGGCGGTTTCGGACAACAACAACGCAAATACCTCGCGCAACTTTGATGCGGAGGGTAATCCGCTGTTTCCCTCTGTTTATGAATTTGAATACATCAAGTTTATTAAACAGGGGAAGGAAGTTGATGCTGCAAAAAAGCGTCTTGTTACATCACTTGAGATCGTTGAGGAGCTTTACTCTCCTATAGTAAAGGCAAAAATAATCATACGGGACAACGAAAACTTCTTTGAGGAGTTTGGTTTAAACGGTCAAGAAGTTGTAAAGGTGGGAATACTTCGGAAGGCCCTGTCAAAAGAACAAGATGACCGTGTGATCGAGCTTGATTTGGTCGTTGAAAACTACTCCCTTTTTGAAAAAACAACTGAGAGCATTACCGTTCAGGAGTATCATTTAAACCTTATTAGCCCCATTGCTTTTCTTTCTCGCCTTCAACAGATTTCTCAGAGCGTAAAGGGAAGTCCGGTTGACGGAATAAAAGACATCTTCGAGAAATACTTGCCTATTGCAAAGGAAAGGGTTTTGGCCCCCGGAGATTCCCCTGGAGATTTCTGCCAAGTAAACAATTTAAAAACAGTTATCACAAAACGAACACCCCTGCAGGCAATTGAGTGGCTTAGAAGCTGCTGCTACGACTCAATAGGTTCCCCCTTCTTTGTTTTTCCCTCTTTCGCGAGTGGAAATATGCATATTAAGAGTTGGGGAAGTATCACAAACGAGGCAATCAATCCCGTTTACCCAAAACCATACGTTTTTAAGCCCTTTAAAGAAACAGTTTCAGACGCGGCGGCAGGACCTGGACACCTTGAGGAACTTGCTTCCAAAATTATTAGCTTGAGATCAGATTTATCTCTTAACAAACTACAAAATACCCTTGATGGCGGGGGTCCTGCAAGTGTCACTGAGATAGTGGATTTTAACGATAGATCATACACCGACCAGCTTGATACACTTAAACCAGAATACAAAAAGGTATACAATCAAGACGATCCAATTTTAGATCCTATTTCTTTTAACTACCTTGAGAAAATAGAAGGGGTAAAGGGTGTAGACCGTTTGGACAACATGTTCGAGACCGCAAAAAAAGAAGTTTTCTACTTGCCTGTTTCTCCATACGTTGATGGCTACAAGGCTTCTCCCGAAATAAAGCTCGCGGCGAAGGAGGAAAAAAATCATTATGAGTCCACCATTGGATCGATTACCCACGACATTACTATTTATGGCGAAGATCAGCTTATTCCCGGCGTGAGGATTAAAATCAAAGTTCCAAAAGCGGTTGATACCTCACAACAAGAGCCCGGTGTTGATGAAAGTCTTTCGGGAACTTACATTGTTTTGGTTGCAGTTCACACCTTTAAAGACGGTATTTACTTTACCCGAGCGAAGATCACAAAGGATTCCCAATACAACCCAAAATTTAATACCGAGAAACGATGAATTTAGAAAACTGGTTTATGGGGGTGGTCGAGGATGATTCTGACCCGCTTAGAATGGGAAGGGTTAAAGTGCGCTGTTACGGTTATCACACGCCTGATAGAAGCCTTCTTCCGAGCGAAGACCTTCCCTGGACCCAAACAATACATCCTGTTACTGCCGGACCGGGAAATGGCGGAAGTGGTACAAGTCCAACCCCTTTGTTAAATTCTATTGTTTTTGGAGTTTTTTACGACGGAAACGATAGACAAACCGCACTGATTCTTGGCATTTTGCCAGGAGGAAATTTACCTAATTCCCAATATGATTCTGTGACGGGAACCGGATTCGGTGTACCAAATCCCACTTTAGGTCCGGCAATACCAAGTGCGGGTCATGAAGAGTATCCCAGTGTAAATAGTGCGGGAGGCATTTCAACAACAGGGCGAACGGCCGCTCGCGAGACTTTTCAGGCGAAAGACTATTTAAATGTTACTGGAAACAGAACTCCAGCAAGAGATATTCCTTTGAGCTCGGAGATTGGTGATAATTTTGCAAAAGCCGCTTCAGGCAAAAGCGATTTAGGTTCTGCAACACAAACAATTTCGCAATCTGTTAAAAGGATCCTACCTACAAGCATAGGTATATTAAAAGCTACCACTCACAGCGTCGCGAAAGTTGATAGTGTAACTGCAGGCGAAATAAAAGACGGGACTATGGAAAGGGTTGGGGGTAATCCACTGCGATCTTCCTCTGGAGATTTATATCGGGGATTAGAATCTGACATACCAACCGTTGCTATTAACCCACTTACGTTTAAAAGATTATATGGTCTTCCTCAAGGAACATCATATTCTGAATCTAAGCGCATAATGCACGAAACTAAGCCCATAATTTTTGTAGAAAGTAACCTATTTCCAAATGGGAAATTATTTCAAATTGCTGGTTCTGGCCCAGCATCTGAACGCCTTGATTTCTTTTCTAGTAACCAAGAACAATTTGATTTTCTAAAAACCCAATTTAGCGGTCTTACATCAATTTCTGTAGTACCCCCCGAGTTATTTAAAAAAGCAATGGGAGACTATAAATTAGGAGCAAAAGATTTATATTTTGGAACCGTTGAGATGTCAATTGGCGAGATTTCCCAGCTGATAATAGATCGGGGCATATATGAAAACGAAGAAGAAGAGCCAAGAACGCTTGATGGCTCAATTATACAAACCGCGGAAGAATTCCACACATGGGCTACGTCCCGCGGTGTTTCTGGCATTACAGTAAATGCAGGAAGTAATCATAATATTCAAAATGGAACCATTTTTATAAATAAGTCAATGTTTGGGTCTACCTGGGCACCTGACCAAAAGGGGCTTATTGTAACAAATCCCTCCATTTCCGCCGATTGGGATAACACTGATTGGGGCGGGTGGATTTCTTATAATTTAGGAGCCACTGGTAGACCGCCGGTGGATGGATTACCCCCAGAGGAAATTGCTAATCCTAATGCTGAAAACGCGGAAGAACCTACCATTTCCGGACCTGCACAAAAGAGTACTGGGGATGCCTACGGTGGCCTGGCCGGTGAAGTGTTCGATATGCCCATTTCCGGCCGGGGGCCGCTTCAACTCGGCGTTTTTCCGGAGGCATCCCGGCCGCAAGATTAATAGGATATAGATAGTTAGTATGAGTTCATCTATAACCCCGCCCGAACCAAATACCGGAGGTGTCAGTTCTTTTAATAAAGTGGAAAGAAGTATCTCCGGACATCAATTTGAAACTGATGATACTCTTGGAAACGAAAGGATAAAACGATCTCACGCAAAAGGAACGTTTGAGGAATGGGATGCAACTGGCGGCCGAACATTGGTTGTTAACGGAGAAAACTTTTCTGCGGTTGTAGGAAACGAAAGCATTGTGATTAGCGGCGCTTGTAACGTAACTGTTACAGGCGATTGCAATCTTATGGTTGGTGCGCACCTTTTTGCCGAAGCTCAAACAATGTATTTTCAAGCAAGGCAAAGTATTAACTTTAAAGCAGGTAGCAGTATTAACATGGAATCCGTTGCCGGTGATTTTACTGTAAACAGTGGAGGAGGTTATCGCCTAACTGTTGAGGGGGAAGCTAATGAGCGATTTAAATCCAAACTTGATACAAACATTGTTGGTGATAATGATTTAACAATCGGCCAAAATTTCAATACACAAGTTGGAAGCATTGCAACTCAACACGCAGAAGCTGGAACGAATATTACCAGCGGAGTCAATACAGTGTTGGCCGGCCGCAACAAATTAATTCTTGGCGGAGGGGATGGTACAGCAGGAGGCGGAACCGGAGCTGGGGTTGATCTTCACAGTGGTGGTGACATTGCTGTTAAAAGCGCCGCTGACACCGTTTTTGATTCCGCGAATTTTACAATTGAAAGCGGACCGGTGACAATTAAGCCTACGGTTAATACCGACCTGACTATAACGGCAAAAGGTGAGATTACCGCAGGCACGGGCGCAATTCCACTTACTGCTCATACCCATCCCGGTGACTCCGGTGGAACTACGGGAACTCCCTCTTAATTAACTTTAACTGAGCCCAACAATGGCAGATTTTGATATATTAGTAAAAATCCAAAGAGCGATTGATACCCTCACAAGTGGAGAAAACAATCTAGGCAAACTGGGTTTAGGTCAGCTTGAGAACCAGCTTGGCGGCAGTGTAACCAATTCCCTTGATATTAGTAAGGTTGCAAATATACAAAACAAAGTTCGTAATATAACAGGCGCAAACTTAAATCTCGGTGGAATTGCAAACATAGCCGACTGTGTTAAAAACCTTGATGACCTTTTAATTGAAAGGGTCAAGCAAGAGGTGATGGGCAAAATTTTAGAAACCGATTCTGCCCAAGAAATTGTTGAAAAGCTTGGTGATATTTCTGCTCTTGCCAAAGAAGGTGGAAATCTACTGCGATTGGCCGATGAGCTAAAGGAAAAATCCTTGGCCGAGCTTCTCGTGGATGCAAGAAATGCGGGTCTGCTGGACAAGGTTAAAATTATTAAAGACATTAATGATAAGTTTGGCGATGTTGTAGACAACTTAAATGATATTATTGCTAACATTAATAGCTTTGATATCTGTAGCATGACAAATTATAAGACCGGGGTTGCTCTTCCTTCCGCGTCGAAGGTTTCCACCGAAACTCCTATTCCTTTGAAGCCTTTTGAACCTTTATTACGCTTTAATAAACAAGAACGAGAAATTAATTCTGAGTATAATCGTCATACGTATAATGCAGGAAGAATTATCAGTGAAAAAGCTAACCTCGAGTTAACTCCTGCGAATCAATCAATGCTTACAGCGCTGCAAAGTTTTTATTACAGAATGAAAGACTCTGCTATCAGAGGTTCTTCAGCAGATCCTAATGCCGAAATTGAAAGAATCGTTTCTACCAAGCGGGATGAATGGCCAGGTGAAACCCTTGATGAATTTAAAAGAAGAGCCGGTTTAGTTACTAACCAACTTATCAGTGATACAGGGGTTTTAAGAGCACATAACAATATAAACGATTCTTCTCCACAACAATCCGAAACTGGAACAGGAATTAGTATATACGGAACTCCTGACTGGGATTTTGATACGTTTCTTAGTATTATTCCTGAAGAACGGCCGCAGGATCTTACAGATTACTGGACAGAACGGGGTTTTGAAATAGAAAAAGGCGAACAACAATTAAAAAAGGCTGGAAGAAAGCCTGGGGTTCTCAAAGCAGATTCTGTTGGAGTAGGAAGCTACGGTAATAAATTAGTTTCTGGTTTCACTGCGGCAAGTACGAAGTATCGTGGCGGAGCAATTTTGGAATTGCAAAATTCCGATGGAAGCCTTTTTGATCCAGCAGGAATTAACTCCAATGCAACGGTGGTAGTGGCTGATACGGGAGATCCTAATTTTACATTTGACAAGCCCGCAATTTTTGTTGATAAAGAATCGTATCAGGCTTATAAAAATTCTAATTTAGGTGGTGTTCGCGCAGTTGTTTTACAAAAAGGATACGTGGAAAACTCTGCGTATTCCTCAGCTCAAAATCAAAAAAGCTGAGCTGAACGTCATAAATAGAGATAGCAATGAACAGCATTCTTTCGGACTTTAACAAACCAAATTACCAGCCAACCGTGGTTGCTGGCGATATTTATAAAGATGTGTCTTTTACGTTTATTCACCCCGCGACAGGTGACGTTTTACCTGCAACGGATTTGGACGCAATTAAAAACAGTGTTAAAAACATTGTGCTAACACCTCTTGGTACACGACCATTTTTTCCAGAATTCGGAACGGCTGTTTCGGGACTTCTTTTTGAGACAGCAGGGAGTTTAACATCAGCTGCTATTAAAGATGAAATCGTTGGCGGTATTCGAAGATTTGAGCCGCGGATCGACAGTCTCAAGGTTCAAATAGCCGATAATCACGAACGAAATGCTTACCGCATCACAATCCTATTCACCACTACATACAGCCAAACCGCTGAATTTATTTTCCTTTTAAACCGAACAAGATAACGACATGGCAACCAACGGAGAACAGCTTAATGTTTCTGAATTAGACTTCGCACAAATCAAAGCGAATTTAATTGATTATTTTAAGAACAGCGAAACGGAATTTACAGATTGGGATTTTGAAGGAAGCAATCTTAACAACATCATTGACTTGCTGGCATACAACACGCACTACAATGCGATGCTGGCTCACATGTCTGTGAACGAATCTTTTATTGACTCCGCACAGCTTCGAAGCAGTGTGGTTTCATCGGCCAAACTTCTTGGATATATTCCACGAAGCTTTTCAGCGGCAAGTGTAAACATTGTTGGAACAATCGGAGCTACAGCCGAGTCTGACGACACCTACGTGGTTCCACGAGGCACTCGCCTGCTTACAAACTACGATAACACTGCTCTTAACTTTGTTGTGCTTGATGATGTTACTACCCTTCAGAAAACAACCGAAGGCGAGGCGAACTACTACACCGTCGGAGCGGACCAACCTCTTATTGGTTATGAAGGCCGACTTGTTACAACAACCTTTGAAGCCAACGCAATTGAAACCGGACAACGTTACGAACTCTTTGACGAAGACGTTGACATCAGCACACTGCGTGTTATCGTTTATCCAACAGGAGCTAAAAGCGAAGGAACAGGAACACGTTACAACCAATTCAGTGACATCGACATTGACGCTGATTCAAAGATTTACTTTATAAACGAAAACAGTTCTGGCCGATACGAATTAACATTTGGCAACGGCATTTACGGAGCAAAGCTTGATGCCGGTAACGTGATCGAGATCGAATACCTTGTAACAAGCGGTCAAGCTGGCAACGGTGCCAACACCGCTTTTACAATTGGCGGGGACACATCCGGTAACTTTACTCCAGCGGGAACCTCACTCAGTATTCTTAACAACGAACGATCCAGCGGTGGAAGCAACAAAGAAACGGTTCAGCGACTAAAAAACAACGCAATCAATTCCTTTTCTACACAAAACCGAGCTGTTACATCCGACGATTACAAAAACCTTATCAGTGGTAAATTCTCCTTTGCTCAAAGTGTGAGTGCTTGGGGTGGAGAAGACAATGATCCTCCCACGTATGGATCTGCCTTTGTTTCCGTCAAGCCGAATTCAGAATACGTTGAGGACGTTATCTCAGAGGCAGACAAGGTTTCAATTCTCGACTTTCTTGAATCGAAAAAGGTTCTTGCTATTACTCCTCAGATCGTTGATCCCGAATTTGTTAACATCGTATTGGACGTGCTTGTTAAATATGATCCTAGTATTTCCTCGCTGAGTGCATCAGAACTCCAGCTTGCTATTAAAAACAATGTGGCTGTTCCATTCGCGGAATCGGACATCAACGGGTTTGATACTATTTTCCGACATTCTCAGTTTCAGCGTCAGGTGGACAACTTCAACCGCGCGGTTATGAACTCACTTGTTCGCGTTTTTGTAAGTCAAAAAATTACCGTTCCCGCGGATGGATCAATCTCCGACTTTACAGTTAAATTTGGCGCTCCGCTTCGCCCTGACGACGGTAAGACCCTGGTATCTGTTACATCCACACCGAACTTTACTCTTGGTGGCGAGACCCTTTCGATCAAAGACGAACCAGGATTAGATTCAGTCACACGAAGCGTTTACACTTGCAGAAGAAACAGTAATGGAACAGAACAAAGGGTTTCACAAATAGGACAAATCAATCTTGCCACTGGTGTTATGCAACTTTCTAATTTGTTTACAGACAACACCACAGAGCTTTGCTTTATCGCAAACACCCAAAGCAACGACATTGTTGGCAAAAGAAATCTTTTGCTTAGTGTGGATTTTGATAAGTCTACATTCAGTGCATTCCCAGATGAAATTGCTCGAGGCGGTGGTTCTCGTTCGGTTGACTATCAAACATTTAATAAAGATCGTGGAAGCACATTTATAGACACAGACTCAAGCTCAAGCTCTAGTGGCGGAACAACTTATTAGTAAATAGAATCATGGAGTTAGGAATAGCAAGCAGCACTGCAAGGGCCGTAGAACCTCAGGCGGTTGAATCAATTTTACCCGAGCACTTTGAAACATCTGCTCCTGAGTTGGTTAAATTGTTAAAGGCTTACTACAGGCATCTTAACAAAGAGCTTTCCGCTTCATACGAACTAAACAACCTTGTTCGCCAACACGACGTTGACCACGCGAGTGAGAAATACCTCGATGCGATCGAACGCATGGTTGGTGCTACCATCCCACAAAGTCGTTCACTTGATCGTCGAAGGCTTTACAAAGTCATTGCTGACTACTACAACAGCCGAGGATCTGAGCAAAGTGTTTACGCATTTTTCCGCATTTTCTACAACGAATTTGTTACCCTAATTTATCCCAAAGAACTTTTGTTTTCTGTTAGTGATCCCGAAAAAGGAACCATTTCAACTGACAATAGAATTCGGGACAGTTACAAGTGGCAGGAATTCTCATACGTGGTTCACTCGGAATCAGACCAAGCCAATTGGAAAAACGAATACCTTAAATTTGTTCACCCTGCTGGTCTTCAATTCTTTGTTGCATTGACCCTTGAGATCTTTGCAGACAACGACTGGGTCAAAGAGTCGCTTGAGTATTACCTAAACATCACAAAGGTTGTTAAGCTCACGTCTGAGTTACCAACCGGTGAAAACGCTCCAGTTGACGGCACACTTTATATTGTAACAGATGGTGATGACACTGGTTCAATTGTCCAAAAGTTTAACAACATCCCACGTGTTTTTGAATACGACACCGAGACCTCGCCAGAAGGTTGGGTGGAAACGCAGTCAGTGCAATCCTTTGCTGATTGGATTGATTGGTCTACGTTCTTCGGTCAACACACACCGCAAGATCAGTACCTAAACGTTGCATTCACCTTTATGCTTCAGGTTTTAATGGGTGACGGAGGTTACCATTACCTCACACACGTTCGATCTGTTTATAACAAACGTGGTGATGCAGTGGTTGACAGAGACCTTTTAAAGGCCTTTTTCAACAACCTGATTATTTCCTATCGAATGTTGAACGACAACACCATTCAAACTGCTTATCGTGAGGGATGGAACAAGGACATTAAATTTGTTGACAACGCGGGATGGGGTGAATACGGAGAGGCTACAATTGCTGAGGCTGACACCGCTTACACCAAGTACTCCGACGGGGGATTCAGATATCCCACCGCATTTGTACCGATCGACCAATCGGGTGATCCTTATCTTGACTTTATCGATGCCGAAAACATCGTTGAGAACTGGAACGAACCCATCAACTCACCGATCCAATACGTTCCCACATATCTAACTTCAGGTTCATACACCGGGGGTTGGGTGGGATTCGTTTTTTATTCGGGAGACGACGCACTTGTTTCACCATGGCAAATCGACCAAAACCTCGTTCAATACGCGGATGCAAGCACGGATGGCTTTATCCACATTTATGATGACCGCATTGAGGTTGGTGATGACATCATTCAAGTTGGTGATGTTTACATCAATGGTGATCTTGTTCTTGATCGGAGCGAAACCAATTACTTGACCGCAAACTCCACAACAACCTGGGACTTTAACCTACCCCTTCTTGAAGGTGGTTGGAAGATCGTTCTTTGCCGTGTTAATTGGAAACTTCCCGCGGGTGCGATCACCTCCGAGAGTGGGGTGGATCCGGAATTCAGAGCCTTTTACAAGCCCGCTACATTCGTTTCACCTGGTGACTTAAACATACCAAAGTTTCGTTCGAACCTGCAAGACCTTCTTGATAGAATTCAAGGCACCGTTCGCTTTAGCGACACACCCTCGGAGTTTAAGATTAGTTACAACACACACTTTAACAACTTTTCTGCGGGTTCTTCAATTGACTTTTACACACGTTCTGCGACCACTTCATTAGACATTTCGGAGTTTGATTTGATCCTTGATCCGGCCGGTTCACCAACTCAAACCGAAACTTTTACATCCACTGGAATCACTGAGGTAACCGATTCAAGTAGTCCTGCAAACGTTACGGACATTCAGCACCGATACGATTCATCTTCTTCGAATCTTTACTTTTTGTTTTCTGTTTCAGAGGGTTATTGGGCACTTTATGACGATGCTTCTTCACCCGCCGAGCTCCTACAAAAAACCGTTGATCCACGTCAAAACACCGTTCCAGGAATCAACACCTCTTCCTTCACGTGGGAGGTGATTTCGGCATCATCCGTGTCAGCAATCGACTCCGCTGATCGCTTTATAAATATTGTATACGATCTTGGATGGACAGATCAAAACTCACCTTATGACTCACCCCTAAATTTACGAAGCTTTTTAGGGGGATTCAATGATGACTCCCCCGGATACGAATACGACACACAAGAACCTTTCCTAAATTCTTTTACATTTACCCAAGACTAATCTCTTAATAAACATATAAATAACATTATGGCAGCCATTATTACAGAACAATTCCGAAGAAATTCCGCGGAAACCCTGGAATCGGATATCACCAGTAATTCCTATTACATAGGCATTGGTCAGCAGGATGCATGGGACGACGTCTCCGGCACTTCTGCTTCAGCACCTTACCCTGTTGGAACATTCAAAGACCAACAGCGTGTGCTTGATCACATAACTGGTTTATTCAAAGTTAATTCCGATAACCTTTCTCGCGTTATTCCCCGCAACGACATTGCAGTGTCAACAAAGTACAAGGCATTTGATCCTCTTGATCCAACATGCTTTTACACCGACACAACAAACGACATCAAGCCTTGTTATGTCATGGCTGGAGATCAAATTTTCCTGTGTTTACAAAAACCCGCAGACGGTTCAGCAACCGACTCCGCGGTAGTAACAGCCCTTGGAAATTCCTTTGTTGACTATGGTATTGTTACGGTGTCAGGTTACACATTCACATACGTCGGACGATACGAGCAATACAGCGACATCAACAGTTCAAGCTTTGTTGACATTGGTGACGGAAGCGCTACTACTTCTGCTCGTGACGCAAGCACCGCTGCTTTTGCTTTTGTTCAGTTTACAAACGGAACTCTGAGGCTTGAAGCTCAAGCCACCGGTATCTCTGGAAACGGTATCACAGTTACTTTTGAACTTGACGAAACAAGTCCTTACATCAGTGGCATTGGCGTTGCTGTTGTTGGAACAGATGTTACAATTACCGTTCCAACGAACTCCGACAGCCCAGCAGGCACGGTGGATCTTACCATTGACCAACTCGCTCAAGCTATTCGGGATTCAGTTAACGCCTCTCCACTTGTTAACACACTGATCACCGCCTACACAGTTTCCGGCGGAAGCGAATCAGCTGACATTGAGAACATTGTTAATTCACCAGCCACCTTTACACTTGGTGGAAGTAACAACCTTGACTCCTACATCAAGGAGAAAACAGGAGGTCTTCTTTATGGCTTTAACCTGGTCAACGGAGGTAACGTTTACGAACCTGCTGGAACTTTCACAGATGCCACAACAACGATTTCTGCTAACGTAACAGTTCACGGTACAGACGAAAGCGGTTTCTCTCGAAGCCTTACACTCACAAACGCTGACTACGTCGTAAACATCGCTGCCAAGAGAATCGACGAAATCCGATTGACATCCTCACACCTAGACGATTCAACACTCGTTAACAACGAAGGTGTTGGTCTTCTTAGCTGGAAAAACTGCAGAGTGGATATCTCCGCTTTCGAAGCTCTCCGAGGAACAACCATTCTTTCTTTTGCTGATGGCACTGCAACCTACGCTGCTGAAGCACTCAGACACGATGCGGTTGTTATGCCAAAAATTGCTCCACAAGCAGGATTCGGAGCAGCCAAGTACGAAACACTTCCAGCTTGGTATCTTGGACTATTCGTTGACACGGGTGATGCAACATACATTCCAAGTGACACGGATTACCACCAGGTTTCTGTTATTAAAAACCCACAAAGCACTGGCGGCGGTAACCTCTCAGGACCTTACTTCCAGCCACTACAATACTTCACACTTCCAGGAACACAAGAAATTCCGGAAGACACAACCGCAGGCGACATTGGCGCTGGCTGGCAAATCGTTCAGGGAGGCAAAAAGGTTGGTGTTATCTCTCACGTTCAAACAGTTGAAAGCGGTCTTCCACTTGACCCATATAGATACTACTATTACAACGATCACTACTACGGCTACGAATCAATTCTGGTATCCTCCGAAACAGACGAGGCAACAGCGATTTCATTTGAACCGCCTAAAGATGATTCACTTGGAGCAAGCACCGTTAATGAAGCTAGTACGGGTCTTTCTCTTACCCCTGACAGCAATTACGAAGGACCTTATTCACAAGGAACCGGTGATGTTGTTTTTATTGACAATCGCGCAACAATTACCCGCGAAGAGGGTCAAAACGAAGAGCTTAAACTTATAATCCAATTATAATGGCAATCACCGCTTACACATCAAAGTATTACGACGACATTAATGCACCGGACACCGCTGGTTTAACTCCTCTTGATAAAAACTATCTAAGGGTTTTATTTCAGCCAGGTCGAACGGTTCAAGCAAGAGAGCTTAACCAGGCCCAGTCGCTTCTTCAAGCTCAACTTGATCGTTTAGGTCAAAGCTTGTTTAAACCAAACAGTGCTATTGTTGGAGGATCATGTAACGTTGACAGCACACTAAATTTTATTGATGTCGAGTTCCCCTCTGAAAGCGTTGGAACTGATTTCTTAAATAGGTTTAATACTGGAGAAGGATTTGCACTTAGAAGTACGAGTCTTACTACATTGGCTACACTAGTCAACGCTGAACTTATTAGCGGATTATCATACCGCCTTTTTATTCAGTATAGGAATTCAGATTCCCAAAACGAAGCCTCCGAGTTTACATCGGGCAGTGTTGTTGTTGAAGGTATAAACTCCTACTCAGAAACAGTCAGTGTTTTTAATAATGGAAGTGCTATTAGCGCTTCTCTTGACACCGGTGTTTACTTTGTAAAAGGAGTCCTTGCAAGCAGTACCGAACAATTCGTTACTCGTGTGGTGGGACAAGACGAGCTTTTTGATGGATACGCAGTTCTGAAGATCGAGGAAACACAGGTTGCTGCTGAAAGTGATCAAACTCTCTTTGACAACGCAAACGGATCCGCTAACTTTGCTGCTCCGGGTGCTGATCGCTATCAAATTAACCTGACACTTGATCTTGTTGAAGATTTCACTGAAGACGACAACTACGTGGTTCTTCTTGAGATCCGCGACAACGAAGTTATTGTTGTTGAAAACGCGATTGATAACTCCGCCAGCACACTTGAAAAGGTTCTTGCTGAGCGCACATTCGAAGAAAGCGGAAGCTACACAGTTGATAAATTTAAGATTGAAATCCAAGAGGTTCTCAGCTCCGATTCCTACACTGGGCGATACAAAAACAGCACTGCTGCTAACGATCTTTCACAAACCGAGGCTGATAAAAAGTATGCGGCCACGCTTTCTCCTGCCACTGCTTATGTACGTGGTAAAAGAGTTGAGCTCGCTGGACCACTCACTCTTCTTGGAGACAAAGCACGGGTTTCTGCAGCTGACCAACGCGACGGTGTTTTAGAAACCGGCTCAACAGTTGCTAGCATGGGTAACTACGTTGAAGGAAGCTTTAGGAATCTTTCCTCCCCTCACGCTGGCGGAGGCATTCCATTCCTTGACGATTACACAAAGACATACAGTCTTCTCGACTCAGGATCTGCGGCGATTGGTACTTGTAAGATCCTTTCCGTTGAGCTTGTTACGGGAACAAAATACCGCGTCTTTCTTCACGCTATTACACTAAACAGCGGAAAGAAATTCGATGATGTTTCAAGCCTTCTTGGCGTTGCTGTTGGCAATTATGGATCAGTTGAGTTTGACATTCAAGCGAGAAACGGAATTAAGTTACACGACACGAACATTAATTCCGCTCTCTTTGAGCTTCCTTACGCAGCAGTTAAGACACTAAATTCAATTCAGGTTTCCGAAAAGGTTAACTTTTCTGAGGCAATGCCTAATAACTCACCAAACGACAACCGAATAACATTTGATTCTGTTGGCGGTGGAACTTTTGATAAAAGCGCTTCATCTATCCTTGTTTACAATTCAACACAAGACGAGGTTTTAGAGCCAGGTGACTTCACAGTTGTTTCGAACACCGACACTGATTCTCTCACATTGGAAATACCAAGTGCTGCTGAAGGCGACAACATCAGTGTTATTGCTACGGTGGTTAAGAGCATTACTAACCTCGGTGTAAAAACCAAAACGACCGAAACAATTACTTTGAGCGGAACTCCAGCTCTTGGGGATGTGGTTGAACTACCAGGTGTTTTTCACCTTATCAGCGTTTCCGATACCAACTTCGAGCTTGTTACCGACGGACAAACAACAACACAATACGAAACAGCTAAGGTACGTTGCCTTAAGGCTGGTGAAACAACTGTGGATGTTGTTCACTGGAGCTTCAGCGGTGGTAATTACTACACCGTGAACAGCTACAGAAATGCTACCGGAGGTCAGGCAAATCTGGAAGACATTCCTCTTTACAAAGGTGATCGTCTCAGCGACTACTTTGACACACGTCCTTATCCAAACACAACGGACATTCTTGCTCTTGATCCATACAGTGCAATTACCGCACGAATCGATTACTTCCTGCCTCGCACTGACTCGGTGGTGATTCTTCCAAACGGAGAATTCGCAATTGAGCAGGGAACACCAGGACTTAATCCTCTTCCTCCTACCGCTTCTTCAAATGGTTTGGTTCTTCACAACCTGATCATTCCGCCTTACACATTTAAGGCCACTAACATTGCGGTAGAATCATTCCGTCACCAGCGTTACACAATGGCTGACATCGGAAGAATCGACACACGTGTTTCAAATCTCGAATACTACACTGCACTTTCACTTCTTGAAAAAAGCGCAAATGACAAAAGTATCTTTGATGACGATGGAACAGCTCGATTCAAAAATGGCCTTGTAACAGAAGGATTTAGAAACTTTACAATCGGTGATGCACGAAGCGATGACTTTGTTTGTCACTACGAGCGTGAGCGCGGACACCTTTATCCTGCATTTTCTGCTTACGGTATTCCACTTGAATTAACATCCACAACGGGTGTTGACATCAGTGCCGATTCAGAGTTTAGCCGAAGCGGTGTTCACAATGAAGCACTAACACTTCCTCACAACGAGGTTGATTACATTAGCCAGCCTTATGCCACACAATTCATAAGCGTTCAGCCTTATGAGTACGTTGCTACGCTTGGTTCAATGATCCTTGCTCCTGAGGTTGACACATGGAACGATACAATCACTGCTCCCGAAATCGATTTCGATTTATTCGGTGGAACGGGTTTATTTGACTCAATCCGCGACCTTAACGAGCGTGTTGGTCTTACTCAGCAAAGAACAAATACTCAGTTTGGTGGAGGATGGAGAACCATTGGGGCCTTTAGAGGCGGCCAATGGGGAATACGGGGAGGTAACAGAAGGATGCGGGTGGAAGAAAGAACATTCACGGAGACAGAGATTGTTCAGGAGCGAATTGAACAATCCCTTGGTGAATTTGTAACAGATGTTAAGATTCGTCCATACGCACGCTCAAAGGCAGTTTACTTCCGAGCAGAAGGTCTTAAAC
>Ga0181411_1000017_pt1 | contig 45385 bp, 62 predicted proteins | sample 34SPOviralmetaG_FD_130114 | JGI IMG/M metagenome (GOLD analysis project Ga0181411, IMG submission 130114) | Marine viral communities from the oligotrophic San Pedro Time Series (SPOT) site, San Pedro Channel, CA, USA - 34 SPOT_SRF_2012-07-09 | ecosystem: Environmental > Aquatic > Marine > Strait...
AAATACATTTGGTCATAGCAATTGGGAGTTTGTTGAAACCAAGCCTGACTATTTGATTGTGAAGTTTAACAAAGAACCATTAGAGGAGAGTGAAGATGAGCAAAAAACTATTGTTTGATGAGAGTAATAATGTAGTGAAAGAATGGTTTTATAATAGACCAACCAATCCTGAGTTAAATGTACCTATAATGAAAATGGCACGAGAGTTGGCGGGGGAGATGTGTCATAGATTTAATTTACAGGTGTTAGGTGTAAACCATGCTAAATATAATTATGATGATATAAAACTATCTGTACCTATTCAAAATACTAAGATAGCACTAGAACATGTTAGAAAAGAATCTGTCAAAGGGAGAGGTATAATAGCATTTATATTATCTCGTGATGGAGTTGCGGTGGGCTGGGCATCTGCAAGATATAGTCAAAGATATGAATGTTATCAATATGTTTATACCAACGTACAATTTGGTAAAGGTAAAAATAATTTTGTGCAATCAAAGAAACTAAGCACAGTTGTTAACAGAGCATCAAAACAATTTGACTCTACTCTTGATGGTGACCTTGATACTGGTTATAGAAATTCTATCTATGATGAACATTTGAGTAAATCCCATTTAGATAATATGTTAAGAAGTATAGCTAATCCTGATAGGTATAAACGTGATAAAGATGATGTAGCAAGAGATATTTCAAGAACAGAAGCAGAGGCTCTTGTCTATCATGCAATAAATAAATCTCCCATAGATAAAACTTTGATGGAACGAATCAATAAAGTTTATTGTAGATATAAAGAACTAAATACAAAGATAGATGAGACAAAATCTGTTTACAATAGTATGTGTGATAAACCTATTTATGTATTAAGTTACACAAAATCTATACCTAATATTTATAATTTGCGAAAGTTAAAATTAGATAACGCAAAGTTTTGTAATACTATTATTCAGGATTTTGAAGTAATAAGAGATGATATTGATAATTCTAAATATGGGAAGTTGTTAAAACCTAGATTAGCTATGTGGAACTCTTGTAAGACAGAGTTATTCTCCAAAGATAATCCTCATGAATTAATTGGCTCAAAATATCATGTTGGATATGATAGAGGGTGGAGCAGTGATGTTGCCCATTATGATGACGGACTAGGTATAGTATGTTATTCTGAATCTGATAACTATATTGATTTAAAAACCCACTCTCATATAATGATTTTAGATGCTGACTGATAACTTAGAACCTATACCACACTTTAATGTAACTGATAAAATTAGAGTGCCTGTTTATAAAAAGAATGGTGACGAGTATATAGTTTACCTAGCTAAAAACTATCGTAGAATATATACTCTAGCCACACTCCCCTTGTATGTCGCCGCCAAAATAACCATAGCTAACTGCCTTGCATCTGATAAACATTCAGGTCAATTATCTTTTACTAAAGCATCATTATTTACATGTCCTCCTGATGGGGGAGACGATGAGCTATGTTGGAAGATAGATGATAATTGGTATGTGGTAGTATTAGATACTGAAGATTATAATGAATTGCAAGGCGAAAGAATTGACACCCGAGAAAAAAGTAAAAACCAAAGTAAAAAGAATTCTTGATAAACTAGGTGCATACCACTGCTCTCCCGCAACAGGGGGATATGGTGCATCAGGTGTGCCTGACATCATTGCTTGTTGGCAAGGAAAGTTTTTTGGTATTGAATGCAAAGCTAATGGAAATACTCCCACCACCTTACAACAAAAACATTTACGAGATATAAGTATTGCAAAAGGTAAGGCTTTACTTATTGACGAGACCAATGTAGACATGTTAGAGTGTTTAATCACTGGTAAATAATGTAAAGGTTAGTATGGCATCGAACAAGACCCTGACAAAATGTCAGGATTCCGAACAAGACTTAGTAAACCACCCAACCCACTATACAAAACACAAATGGGAGACCATAGATATATTAGAAGAATTCTTTGGTGATGACCCATTGTTATGGCAGTGCGGTAAATACCTTTTAAGATGTAAACACAAAGGTAATCTTAAACAAGACTTAAGCAAAATGATTTGGTATGCTAAACGTAAAATAGAAAAGGAGGATTAGTATGAGCAAAGATTTGTTTAGACGAGTTAAAAGTTTATTAAAAGACCACGTACAATTTCTTAATGAGCATAGCATTGGAGACACTCATGTAACAGATGCCGAGAATATTATTGATGAGATTGATATATTACTCAAGAGTGGTGAAGTAGAAAACATTGAGAAACAAATAGATGAGACTGAACGTAAACTGGTGAGTGATGACCTTGCTGATGAAATTCTTAATGGTAAGTATTGTGTGGGGGGAAACTGTGAGGACTAATATGAGAACTGGTATCGGGGGCAGGCGCTAAAATTATGTGGTCAATTTATGTTTACTGTGGGTTTGGATTAGGCATGGAACTGTACGAAGGAACTATTGAAACTACTGATGGAAAATTTTCAGTAAATTATTTTTTATTAACTATTGGGTTTATACGCATACAACATGCTGAATATCTTTAAACGAAAGGAAAGGAAATGCCAAAAGTGGCTTACACTGAAGAAGAGAAACAAAAAATTATAGATAGGGCTAAAGACTATATGAATAGAAAACCTAATACTACAAGAAACAAAGTAGCAAATTATGCAGGGGTAGCTATTTCAGTACTAGAAAAATGGGGGGTTATATTACCTGAACCAATTACTGCAAAACAAAGAATAAAAAGAAGTCCGTGGGCTAAAGGTCATATGGTATGAGCGATGAAATAGACGTGGCTAACGATGAAGTGCAAAAGCAATTAGATGCTACTTTAAAAAGCGTAGACACATCTATTGAAGAAAACAATACAGGCAAGTGTATTTGGTGTGGCAAGCCTATAGTAGACAAGAGACGATGGTGTTCAGCCGAATGTCGAGATGAGCAAATATTATATGCGAACAAACTATGAAAATAATTAAAGAAGACAATAGAGTCGGTCCCGCAGTCTGTTGCGTATGTGGTAAAGATGCAAAGATAAATGATAGTGGTAAATGGTATTGTGGTATGGAGAGTGAGTTGGGAATATTTAATATCAAAGGATATTGTAAAAAGGAGAGGAAAAATAAAACACATAATAACGATTGACTTTGAAACTTTTTATGATGTTGGGTATGGATTAAAAAAATATACTACTGAACATTATATTAGGGACGGACAGTTTCAGGTGATTGGGTTTGCCATTAAAGTAGATGATTGTTCTACTAAATGGTACTCAGGAACTCATGAAGAACTAAAAGAAGTTTTAGATAAATATAAAATACATGAGTGCGGATTAGTTGCACACAATATGCAGTTTGACGGGACTATACTTGCATGGGTATTTAATATAATTCCTGAAGTATATATTGATACTTTATCAATGGCGCGAGCATTTCATGGTATCAGTGCCGGTGGTAGTCTATCAGCTCTTGCTGAAAGATATAATTTAGGGAAGAAAGGTACAGAGGTTCTGGATGCTAAAGGTAAACGATTAGAAGACTTTCAACCTCATGAGCTACATAGGTACGGTGAGTATTGTAAAAATGATGTAGAGCTTACGGCTAAATTATTTAAAATTCTAGTAAAATCATTTCCCTACCCTGAGCTTAAACTTATAGATATAACACTTAGAATGTTTATTCAACCTACTTTGAGTGTTGATGATGGATTATTAATTAGTAGGTTAGACGAAGTAAAAGAAGAAAAACAAAAGCTATTATCTAGTTTAATGACAAGATTAAACTGTGAAGACGAAGAATGTGTACGCAAAAAATTAGCAAGTAATAAACAATTTGCAGAGTTGTTAGAAGAACATGATATAGAAGTACCCTTAAAAATATCTCCTACCACTGAAAAAGAAACTTATGCTTTAGCTAAAAATGATTTAGGTTTTATAGCATTGTGTGAACATGAAAACTCGTTTATACAAGAATTGTGTTCAGTTAGATTAGGAACTAAATCAACCATAGAAGAATCTCGTATAGAAAGATTTATTGACATTGGTGCTAGAAATAGGGGCATGTTACCTATCCCACTTAAATATTACGGAGCACATACAGGAAGATGGAGTGGCTCAGATAAAGTTAATTTTCAAAACCTACCCTCCCGCGACATCAAAAAGAAAGCTTTAAAGAATGCCATACTTCCACCTGATGACCACGTGATATTAAATGTAGACTCATCGCAAATCGAGGCTCGTATATTAGTGTGGCTTGCGGGGCAAGATGATGTGGTAGAACAATTTAGAAAAGGGGAAGATGTATATTCTAACTTCGCATCAAAAGTGTATAACAAAAAAATAGACAAACGAAATAAAACAGAACGATTTGTTGGTAAGACTTGCATATTAGGTTTAGGATATGGCACAGGGTGGAGCAAACTACAACATACTTTAGAAACTCAACCACCTAGTGCTAAGCTTTCAGATTTAGAGTGCCAGAATTTAGTAAAAGTATATCGTCAATTAAATCATCAAGTGATAGATTTATGGAGCGCAGCGGACCGTGTGTTAGAAGACTTAGCAGTGTGGTCAAACGATAAAGAGCCTTACTATTTAGGTGAGAATAAATGTTTGTTAGTTAATTCTGAAGGAATTCAATTACCAAATGGGCTATACCTAAGGTACCCTGAGCTTGAGAAAGACGTGTCAGGACCTCGCAGTGAGTTCGTTTATAGGTCAAGAAATGGAAAAATAGGTATTTGGGGGGGTTCAGTAGTAGAAAATGTCGTACAAGCATTAGCTAGAATAGTTATTGGTGAACAGATGATAACAATAAGTGAACAATATAAACCGATACTTACTGTGCATGATGCAGTAGTATGTGTAGCAAAAAAAGAAGAAGCACAAAAAGCTTTAGACTTCATGATAGAAAAAATGTCAGTTCCTCCTACGTGGGGCAAAGACTTACCTATAACTTGTGAAGGGGGTTATGCAGATAACTATGGAGACTGTTGAAGATACATTAGATATTGATACTCATGAGATAGCTAATAAAGTTCTTGCTCTTAGAGAATTATGGATTAGTAGGTCTAATGAGTTTCCCTTTTATACGTTAGGCAGATGTGCTTATCTTGACGGAAAGACTGACGCATACTATAAAGATTCTGCATGGCAGAATGATATATTTATGGGAGAGTTTGGAGATTTATATGAAGCTATTACTAAATGGTTAGAAATACAATATAATACTCCTACTTTTTTAGCACATGAATTATCTATCCCAGGCTTTCACATATTCCCATCGTCAGAGAAATTTTTATCTATTGCAGGTAATTGGCACATGGATTATCCTCATCAAACATTAGGACTAAAAGATGAGGGGATAAGTGCATTTACTGTTGCAATTCAATTACCTACATCAGGTGGTGGAATGGATTGGCTAGATGAAAAAGGTGTGATAAGCTACATACCATATACTGAAGGAAGCATTATATTACACTCAGGATTAGATGCACATAGGATAGCGGGCATTAAAAAATATATTCCTAATGAGTATAGAATTACATTACAAGGACATATTATTAAACGTAATGGTGACTTGGAGGTATTTTGGTAATGATTGAATTTGCTTTTGTATTAATTATAAGTACCAACCCTATTATAGATGAGTGGGAATATCAAGGTAACTTTTCTAATTGTGATGTTGCTCACTTGTGGATGACTCTACATCGACCTGATGCAAGAGCTTCAAAATGTATGCTTCAAGAATACATTTATTTACCGAAAGATACAATAATTAAAAATATAGATATGAAAAACAATACAATTCGGTATCGTGACACTCATGCTATGTGTAAGTTTAGAAGGAACTGTGATGGCTAAAATAAAGCAAACGGAACAAGTAAGAGAACCTGTTCACAAACGAACGAGTCAAGGAGGAAGAGTATGTAAGACTTCTACCATGAATAAACATGTTAGAAGATGTTTTAAAAAATACCGTGGGCAAGGAAGATAGTGGCTGATTTTACGTGGAGTTACTCATCACTCAAACAATATCAAAACTGCCCTAAACAATATTATGAAATACGGGTAGCCAAAAATTACATAGTAAAAGAAAATGAAGCTATGATGTATGGTAAAGAGGTTCATACTGCATTAGAAAATTATGTAAAAGAAGGAGTAGAACTTGCTAAGAACTATCAAAGATTTAAACCTATTGTAGATGCGTTAATTAGTATTCCTGGTGATAAGTATCCTGAATTTGAAATGGCTCTTACTCATGGAAAAGAACCATGTGCGTTTGATAACGAAGACAGATGGGTAAGAGGAATAGCAGATTTATTAATTGTTGATGGAATGAATGCTCACATTATAGATTATAAAACAGGCAGTAATAAATATCCTGACCCTAAACAGTTACGTCTTATGGCATTGATGACCTTTTGTCATTTCCCTGATGTACAAAAAATAAAAGCAGGACTAATTTTTATTATGAAAAATAGTTTTGTTAATGAAGAATACCACAGAAAAGATATGGATAAATCTTGGGCTATGTTTGAACAACCTTTAAAAAGATTAGAATATTCTTATGATAATGATGTATGGGAAACAAACCCTACTCCCTTATGTGGATGGTGTTCAGTTGATAGTTGTGAACATTGGAAACCTAGAAAGTGGAGGTAAATTGCATAGTATGTAGTAAAGAGTTTATAACTCACCATCCTAAATACTTATGTTGTTCAGCTCAGTGTGGAAAAATTAATAAAGCAAATAAAAAATATATAAGACTATCAGGTAATTGGAATTTATATTTTAAACATTTGTTATCAAAGAAAAAAGGTGACCTTACTGCTGAAGAGTTAGTTGAACTTTTATATAGACAAAATGGAAAATGTGCGTTGTCAGGTGAAAAGCTAACTTGCAAGAAAGTAAGAGGAATATATATAAAAACTAACGCAAGTATAGATAGAATAATTGCTGGAGGGGAGTATAATATAGAAAATGTTCAGTTGGTTTGTAGAGCTGTGAACTCGTTTAGACATAACTTAACTGTAGCTGATTTTATTAAATGGTGTAAAAAGGTAGCAAGAAATGCCCTACAAAAATAAACCTAGACCTTATAAAAAAGAATACAAGCAACAAAAAGCTCGTAAGTCTGAACATGAACGTCGTATGGAAAGACAACGTGCTCGTCGTAAAATAGATAAGACAGGTAAAGATGCAAACAAAAATGGTAAGGCAGACAAGCGAGAAGGTAAAGATGTGTCGCACAGAAAAGCTCTATCTAAAGGTGGTAAAAATAAACACGGTGTGACTATTCAGTCTAAATCTAAAAACCGTTCATTCAAAAGAAGTTCTTCTAGAAAATTAGTTTCTGAAACAAGTAAGAGAGAAAGAAAGAAAAAAACAAAGTAAATTAGTAGTTGACTTTCTTATATAGCTGATTTATACTACATATCCTGATTACGAAATGAAAGATGTGTAAATGGAGCTAATAGATAACACTGCTATTAAATTAACTTTAAGAAATGAGACAGCAGATTTAATTCTAGACCGAATAGATAAAACAGAATTAATAAATAGAGAGGGTAATGTATCTAATATAGTAGTATATTGGGGTATTGAAGAAGTTACTCAGCTCAATGAGTTAATTAGATTTCGTGATAACCTACCATCTCCTATTGTAAAAGATTATGATTGGAAAGGTTTATATACTCCTTTTTCTCACCAAAGAATTACTTCTGAATTTTTAAGTATAAATAAAAAAGCTTTTTGTTTTAATGAAGCAGGTACAGGTAAAACATCTTCAGTGCTTTGGTCTGCTGATTATCTTATGGAACTTGGACTTATAAAAAGAGTTTTAATTATTTGCCCTCTTTCAATTATGTACTCAGCTTGGCAAGGAGATGTGTTTAATACTTGCATGCATAGAACTTCTGCGGTGTGTCATGGTACAGCGACTAAGCGTAAAAAAATAGTTGAAGGTGAGTATGAGTTTGTAATTATAAACTACGATGGCGTGGGAGTAATTGCTTCAGAGATTAAATCAGCTAACTTTGACTTAATAGTTGTAGATGAATGTAATGCATATAAATCTACCTCTACTACTCGATGGAAAACCTTAAAGAAAATTATTACTTCTGATACTCGTTTGTGGATGTTGACTGGAACTCCTGCATCTCAGTCCCCTGAAGATGCTTATGGTCTAGCTAAGCTTGTATGCCCTGAGCGCGTACCTAAATTTAAAAATGCATGGCGAGATAAAGTAATGCACCAAGTATCTAGATTTAGATGGATACCTAGACCGAACTCTAAACAAGATGTATTTAAAGCTTTGCAACCCGCTATTAGATTTGCTAAAGATGAGTGTTTAGATTTACCTGATGTAATGTACCAAACTAGATTTATACCTTTGACAGCTCAAGCTACTAAATATTATAAAGAGTTAAAAAATCAAATGCTGATAGAAATGTCTGGTGAATCTATAACAGCTGTTAATGCCGCAGCGGGACTTAATAAACTATTACAAATATCAGGAGGTGCAGTATATACCGATGATAAAAAGATTATGGAGTTTGATGTAGCTCCTAGGTTAAATGTTTTAATGGAAACTATTGAAGAGACAGAACATAAAATTATTATATTCGTACCTTACCGTCACACTATTACCATGGTATCCGAATACTTAACAGCAAATAAAATATCTAATGAAGTAATTAATGGGGATGTTACAGCTACAAAAAGAGCTGACATTATAAATAGATTTCAAACATCTGATGAACCTCGTGTTCTTGTAATACAACCTCAGTCTGCTTCTCACGGAGTTACGCTAACTAGAGCCAATGTAGTTGTGTTTTGGTCTCCTGTTATGAGTGTAGAAGTTTACTTACAGTGTATTGCTAGGATGGATAGGGTAGGACAAAAGAACAAGATGACGGTAGTTCACCTACAAGGTTCTGATGTTGAAAAAAGAATGTATGCGATGCTACGAGGTAAGGTAGATGCACATACAGCATTAGTTGATTTATATAAAGAGGAGCTAGAAAATGAGTGATGAGAATGTCAAACTCGATAGTATGGTGAAAACATATCTTACTATAAGAGATGAAAGAGAGAGATTAGCTAGGGAACACGACATGAAAGATAGGGAACTAGCCAATGACCTTGCACAGATTGAGCAAGTCTTGTTGAATTCGTGCAATGAAATAAACGCTGATAGTATTCGTACTGTCGGTGGGACTATTATAAAAACTACAAGAGAGAACTTTGTGTGTAGTGATTGGGATAATTTTAAAAGCTATGTGAAAGAACATGATGCTATAGAGTTATTACAACAACGTATACATCAAGGTAATTTCAAAGAGTTTTTAAGTGGTCGTGAAGAAGAGGGGCTCCCGCCTGGTATTAGTACTATGCGGGAATTCAAAGTAACAGTTCGTAAACCAAGTAATAAATAATAGGAGATTTAATTATGGCACAAGCACCAAATGTTTTTACAACACCAAGAGGGATAGCACTTTATCCTTACTTATCAAAACCTGATACTAAATTTAACGAAGAAGGTGAATATAAAGTTAATTTATCTTTAAGCAAAGAAGACGCTGCTCCAATCATCGAGCAAATTAATCAGGTCTTTGCAGAAAACGTTAAAGAAGAAACTAAGAAAAATAAAGGTAAAGATATAAAAACTGCTAACCCTCCGTATAGCGAAGAGTTAGATGATGATGGTAAACCTACAGGTAATATCATTATGAAGTTTAAATCTAAAGCCGCTTATAAACCCGCTATATTCGATGCCAAAGGAAATGTTATGATAGAAAGTAACATTTGGGGAGGTTCAGAAGTTAGAGTTAATGGGTCTATGGCTCCTTATTTTACTTCTATGATTGGAGCAGGTGTAGCGTTACGTCTTAGAGCTGTCCAAGTTATTCAGTATGTAGAAGGCGGCACAGGTCCTGAACGCTTTGGGTTTGAAGAAGAAGTAGGGTTTGAGCAAGAGGCTGCTCCTAAAGCAGAACCAAAAGCTGAAGAAGTGTTTGAAGAACCTGCAGTCAAACAGTCAGCTCCTAAGCCTGACAATACTCAAGATATTTCTAATATCATTAATAAGTGGGGTCAAAGCTAGTATGGCTTTAGACCTTGATACACTTGCTGTTTCAGGTGAACTACACAAACCTATTCCTAAAATTTCTTTACAGGGTAATAAGTTTCGTAAAGTAGTTAGAGGAGAAGAAGTTGCTGTAGTTAATGATTCTTATCTTAACGTTATTATTGTAAAAATGGCTCATCAACCTTCAAGGACTTACTATGAAAAACCTTATCAACAGGGTAAAATAGTAAGTCCCACTTGTTGGTCTAATGACTCAAAAATAGCTGATAAAGAAGTACCTGTAGCTCAATCTAAATCTTGCTATCAATGTAAATATAGCGTTAAAGGTTCAGGTAAAAATGGTATTGGCACAGCATGTAAGCTTTCTTGGCGCATTGCAGTTGTATTAGCTAATGATGTATCAGGTGATGTAATTCAATTAGTACTATCATCTATATCTTGTTTTGGGAAAGAGTTAAATGGGAGGTATCCTTTTAGACCATACATTCAAATGTTGGCTAATAATAATGTAAGTGCAGGAATGGTAGTTACTAAACTTCAGTTTGATGAAAGCGCTGCTATCCCTAAATTATTGTTTTCTCCAGTGTCTGCAGTAGAAGGAGAAGAACTTAAAATACTTAAAGAGCAAGCAAAAAGCAGAGAGGCAGAAAGTGCTATAACTTTAAAGGTTGTTTTAACTGAGCAAGATGAAGATAGACCTACTGTTCAGTTCGATGCATTTTTTGATTCCCCAGTTAAACCATCTGCAGATGATATTGAGAGAGAAAAAAACATAGATAGTATTGTAAATAAATGGAATAAAAAAGGAGATAACAATGGCTCGTCCCTATAGTGATAAGTTTTTATTAAGTCTAGAATCTGCTGACAAAGATAGAGTTGGAATTCAATTAGCAAAGATATGTGTAGAAGCTAAGCTACCACTACTTTATGTAGCAAAATATTTTGGTGTTTCTAGAATGGCTGTACATGGTTGGTTTAGAGGAAATTATATTAAAGAACAAAATTGTATTAAGATTCAAAAATTTATAAATTTACTTAAGGAGGATTTACAAGAGGGCACATTACCTGTTAGCTCTATTAAAAAAGCTAAGCTATATTTAAGTAAAGAGTCTTGATATGATACATAAATTTTATACTAAGGCATTGCCTACGGAGGGAGTATATTGCGTTGCAGATATTAATCCGACTACTAAAAGAACCCGACACAAATTTGTAGATACTATTGAAGAGTTAGAAAAAGTAGTAAATTCTTTGAAAGATAAAAGCAATGTGTTTGTAGCTATGAGTAGTTTTAAAGGACATAGTAGAAAGGCTGACCAGTCTTCTTATCTTCGTTCGTTTTTTGTAGACTTAGATGTAGGAGATAACAAAGGTTATGAGAGTAAAGAAGAAGCGTTAGAATCTCTTAATAAATTTGTTGAGTCTAGTAATTTACCTTCTCCAGTTACTGTGGATTCAGGCACGGGTGTACACGCATATTGGTTTATAGATAAAAATATACCTACTGAAGAGTGGAAGAACTACGCAGAGAAGTTTAAAGACTATTGTCTAAACAATGGTTTAGCGATAGACCCTGTAGTCACAGCGGATGTAGCTCGCATACTACGTAGTCCTGACACGTTTAATCATAAAACAAATACCCCTACTCCAACTAAGGTTATTACATGGCATGATGATGTATCTACTTTAGAAGATTGGAAAGCTATATTAGGAGAAAGCGAAACCATAGCGGATTTAGATGCTATCGTAAACGCTAAAGTACCCTTGAGTAGTGAGCAAAGAAAAGCACTGAAGCTAGATAACTTTCAATCTAAATTTAAAACTATAGCTATAAAAAGTTTGAAGGGTAACGGGTGTGCACAGATTGCAAACATAATACACAATGCAGCCACGCTTGATGAACCTCTATGGTATGCAGGACTATCTATTGCTCAACATTGTTCTGACAGAGATGAAGCTATTCATATGATGTCTGAAGACCACCCTGAATATAACAGACAAAACACAGAACGTAAGGCTAATCAAACTCAAGACAAACCTCAATCATGTATTACTTTTAATAGTATGAACCCAGGTTTGTGTGAAGAGTGTCAATTTTTTAACAAGATAACTAACCCACTACATATAGGCAAAGAGTTTATACCTGCTGTAGTACCTAGTAATACTCCATTAGTAGCTAATAATAAATTAGTAGGGCTACCTAAAGACTTACACCCGTTTGTGTATGGTGGTAAAGAGGGAGGTATATATTATGAACATCCTCAAGAAGTAGATGAAGATGGTCAGGCTTTACCTCGTAAGAAGCCAACACTCGTATGCAAATATGACTTTTACCCTATTAGAAGAGTAATGAGTACAGACCACGGAGAATGTTTAGAGTTAAGAGTACACTTGCCTCACGACCCAGTTAGAGATTTTATAATGCCTATGAAATCTTTATATTCAACTATTGATTTCAAAGATATTATTACCGAGAATGGTATTTTATATAATCCAAATTCACAACAAGGAAAATACTTAATGACATACTTATATGCATGGGGAGATTATTTAATTGCTAAAAACAGAGCAGAAGTAATGCGAGACCAAATGGGATATACCGAAGACAAGAAAGCTTTTATCATTGGTGATAAAGAATACACTCATGATGGTCAAACTTTAAATAGCCCTACCAATGCTTTGATAAGAGATATGGTTAAGAAACTACATACTTCTGGAAGTTATGATGTATGGAAAGAATCAGCTAACAAACTTAATATGCCAAGTTTAGAAATACAAGCTTTTACAATGCTTACTGGGTTTGGCTCCATACTAATGCACAAGACTTCTACACCTGGAGTGAGTATAGGTTTGACTGGTGCTCATTCAGGTTCTGCTAAAACAGGAGCTTTGAGAGCAGCATTAAGTATGTGGGGAGAACCTGAAAAATTATCAGTGCATACAGAAAAAGGTGGTACCCAGAATGGGTACGTAGAAAGGTATCTTACTTTACACAATATAGTTTTTGGATTAGATGAAGTAGGTAATATAGAAGGCAAGGAATTATCAGGGTTGATACATAAAATTTCTGCGGGTACAGGAAAAATACGTATGCAGTCATCAGTTAATGCAGAAAGAAAACAAAAGGGAAGTGCTTCTCTTATAGCTGTGTTTACTGCTAATCACTCTTTATATGACAAAATAAACCAATACAAGAAAAATGCAAGTGGTGAGATGGCACGGTATGTAGAATTTACTTTGCAAAAACCTAAAGTATTTGATGACAGTCCTGAGTCGGGTCGAGAAATTTTTAATCCTTTTAATTCTAACTATGGGTGGGCAGGGATAGATTATATAAAAAACATGTATAAAACTGATGAAGCTGTGATACTAAAAAAACTAGAATATTGGAGTGTAAAATTTAAAAAAGATTTTGGTTCTGATACTACCTACAGATATTATGAAAATTTAATTGCAGCTACATTTACTGGCGGAGAGTTAGCTATAGAGTTTGGTATTGTAAATTTAGATTTAGAAAGAATTTATAACAAAGTTGTATTGGATATTCTTAGAATAAGAAAAGAAGGAGATAAATTAAATAATGTTGATTATGAATCTATTTTAGGCTCTTATATAAATCAACATCAAACAGGAGTTCTTACGTTAGAAGATAATAAAGTAATCATGGAACCTAGAGCAGAATTAATTATTAGAGGAGAGATAGACCAATCTAAACTATGGATAGAAAAAGCTCATCTAAGAAATTACTTAACTAAAGATGGCGTAAGTTTAAGAGAACTTATACTTGCTATGAAAGAAAAAGGATATAAGATTAATGACCGTAAAAAACGTATGGGTGCAGGGTGGAAGCCTACTACAGGATTAAGCTCTATTAATACACTTGAAATAGATACTACTAAATTTTTAGAAGATAAGATAAAAGAAACTGAGGAAATAAATGGCGATACTACATGATGAGTTGGAGTGGATATTTCCATTTCAACAGATGGCTATAGGAGAAAGTTTTTTTATTCCGTCGGTAAAACCAGCTTCTCTTTTTTATGCCATTGATTGTGGGGCTAAAAGAGAAAAAGTAAAAGTAAAATATTTTGTAACTACGAAAGATAATTGTTTAGGTGTGAGAGTGTGGCGAATTAAATAATCTAATGAAGAGGCATAGAAGCTTGTTCTTCTTTTAGTTGAGTAGCTACCATTTCTACAGCAATCCATTGAGTTTCAGTTAAGTTTGCTATACTATCTGGGATTCCAGTTTGAAGGGGGTTATGCAAATAAGCAAGTGCATCTTCGAGTTGTCTAACAGTTAAGTTATCCATTACTTCCTCCTCAATAGACTTCTTCATTTAGGTATATATCTAGTTCAAATGCGATGGCTCTTTTAATAGCGTTTTGTTGGTCTTTTAATTTTTCTATCAATTCATTTTTTTCTTTAGGTGTAAAACCAGGCATAGTTCTAATTTGTTTCATGAGAACTGTTACTTCTTTTAAGTCTCCGTTAACAAGTTTATTATACCTCTCTTCTATTACTAAGCCCATAGGGTTTTTAGATATATATTCTATAAATTTTTCTGGATTAGTTTCTTTAAATAAATTAACTCTTTCTATAACATCTTTACTTTCTTTAACTACTCTACTATAAGCACGTTGGTCTACTTTAGAATACTTACTTATAAAGCTATCCAAAAATAACAAATCCCGTTTAGGTTCAAACTTCTTGTTATCCAGTAATGTCTGCCCTAGCCCATATAAGTTAGAAGTAATTCTAGTTATACCATCAAAGTAATTATTGCCTAAGAAGTATAGTGTATTAGGCTCGATGTTAATCCCACCTACACTTTCTTCTGCTAACTTAATAGATGCATCTTTATACGCTTGTGGAATGTTGTCTGTACCTCCATAAGCATCACCATACTTTAATGACTGACGAGGGTTGTATATCGGTTGACCGAAAGCATTTAGGTTCATAGTATATTCTACTATTGGACGGGCAGCTGAAGGAGTTAAAGAATCAATTAGCCATGCTAGAGGGTTATCAAGTGGATTCATTCGAGAAACGGGTAAAGGTAAGAAAGAATCTAACCCAATATTTATCATGTTACCTATAAACTTACCAGGAGAATTTTCAGTATCAGGATTACTCATTCCGTTCATTAAAAATGTAAGTTGTGTACCCGCTGCAGCAAAACCACCAATACCAAAGCCCCATGGAATTTGTATAGTATCTCCATCACCTAAATCAAATCTTGCAAACCTTAACCATCTAGACGAATCATCAAATACTGTATTACTTCTACCTTCTTCATCTTCTCCACCCATTAACATGGCTAGAACTGGAACTACCATGCCTATACCAATTAAAGAAGCTACTGTACCTTTTGCGCTAGCTTGTTGTTTCTCAAAAGACTTTTTATAATTTTCTAAAGCTACTGGGTCATTTTTAATATTATCAGGTAAGCTTTGAGCATATGCATCAAAGTCTCTTACAAAGATAGGAGCTATAGCTTCTATGCCTCTAGCTGCACCTGTAGCACTAGGTCTGAAAAACATAAATACATCACCTAACGTTTTTCCTAGTTGACCGACTTGTTCAAAGTTAGCTAGATTTTTTGAAAACGCTGCTGCTTCTTCTTTGTTGGATTCTAATAACGCAGAGTTAGATTTTGCTAATTCAGCTTGTGTTTGACCATACGCATTCTCACTCATTAAATCTTGTAGTTTAGTTTGATAAGCTGCTACCCTTGCACTTAATTCAAAGGTAGACATATATCCATCAAAGAATCCTTTTATAGCATTTCCAGTTTTCTTTAGTCCTTTAATAGCAATTTGGTCTCTCATTTCTTGATTAGCTTTTAAATCTGTTATAGCTTGTCTATAAGATACAGCACCACCTTGACTTAAAAAGTCCCACATATCAGCTGCGTAAGTATTACCTTTTTTCTTCTCTGATTCTATGTAAGCTTCAATACCCTGTATATCTCTAGTATTAGCAAATTTGTTAGCTATGCGAGCAGTCTTAAGTAACCCAGCTTGGTATATTTGTTTTGCCATCCTATTACCAAAATCTGCAGCTGCATCTGAACCCATTTCTGAACTAATAATTGCAGCATTAGTTAAAGTGTCTCGAATAAAGTTTAAAGGAGCAAAAGCTATATTAAACCTAGTATGCATCTGTCCTACCCAAGAAGTTAAACCAGGTAGATTATTTAAAATAGGAGTAGTATTTATAAAAGAACTTTCTTGGTAAGTACCTTTAATGCCCTCTAAGAGGTCTTTATCTTTAATACTAATTACGTCTATAGAACCATCTTCATTATAATTTACAATTTTATCTTTTGCATTTCTAAGAGCATTTTCTAAATTAGTAGGATTTTTAAATCTTTCTTCAGCGGTAAAAGATTGTACTGTTCCATCTAGTAAAGCTTTACGTGAAGCCTTTTTTTGACCAGTATATTTACTTAAGTATTTAAAAGTAACTGCATTTTTAACTGCTTGTGTTACACCACTTCTTCCAGTTCTAGCTGCCGATTGTAAAGCATCTTCTACTACCTGTTCAAAAATATTTGAAGCTGTACCTTTTTGTCCTCCTATAGGAGAAGCCGCATCTACTAAATCTCCAGACACTCTAGGAGCGTCTATATTAAACTCTTTTGCTGCTGTTTTAGATTCAGCTTTTAAAGGAACATAGTTTTTAAAATCATATAGCTTAATAATATTCATAGATTGAATAGGAGTATAAAAAGATTCTTGGTTAAGTTTTAATGCCGCGTTATTTAACTCTGTCATAGAATCTCTTACTGCTTGCATAGCATTATATAGTTCTGGATTAGACTGTTTATAGCTATTATATTTAGCTAAATAATTATTCATGGTTGTTTTGTTGTATTTAGAGGGGTTATACCTATTACTATTTTTATTTAATACGTCTTTTGCAGTTTTATTATTTTTACTTTTTGCTATGGGATTACCTCTGTAATCAAGACCATTTACCGCATCTTGATTGTTTTTATTAGAAGTAAGTTTAAAAAGTTGTTTTTTTATTTGTGCTATTTGAGCGTCAGATAAATCTCTACGTTTAGTTATAAGCTGCATATACTCATCTCGTAGCTGTTGAGCACTTTTTCTTGTTGTACCTACTTTTAAATTTTTAACTGTGCTTAGTGGTACACCTAATGCAAACAATATATCTCGTCTTTCACTATCATGAAGAGCAGTAAAAAATAAATTAAGCTGACCTTCAGCGTTTTGCATACCAGCTCTTTTAGCTAATTCTAAAAACTTAGCTTGCGCTCTTTGAAACTCTAGTACATTGGGTAAAATATCTCGTTTAAATGCTATATCAGCTAAACCTCTGTTAAGTGTAATCTTGTCAAAGATATTATTAAACCCTTCTTGAAAACCACCAATTATTAATCCAGCTCTTTTTAATTCATCCTGCCACGCTTGTATGTATGCTTGAGAGTTTTGTAATTTTCTACGAAGATTTTTTAATATCTGTTTAAATCGACCAGGTTCAAAAGCTTTTTTAGCTTCTTCTACTTTTTGTTTTTTAGTTGTTTTATTAGGTTGCGCCGCTGCAGCTTCTTTGTCAAAATCTGCTACATCATTTTTCTTAAACAATACTTCATCTTTTCTTGCAGCTTGTTCTTTTGCTCTTGGGCCTTTCATAAGCTCAGGTGCAACAGCTAATACATCATTTAATAATGTGTTGGATATGTCCCCTAAACCTAATAAATCTTTTACTGCACCTACAAAGTTAGACCATAGTGAGCCTTCAGTTACTGTAGTTGGTGTAGCTACTGCACTAGGAGTTTGTGCAAGAAACATTTGAAACTCTTTGTTAGTTAAAGCATAAGTAATAAACTCATCAATGTTAGATAAAGCTTCTTTAAACTCGTTGTTCTTGTCTGCTTTCTGTGCAGCTTTGTAGATAGCAACCGTTCTTTTACCTGCTCTAGTTGTACCCTTACCATCTTTTACTTGGTTACGGATTGCGTTAGATGTAGCTGCGTGAGTTATTTCGTGAAATACATCTTCTAGCGATGCATCTTTAGTGACACGCACAGTATCTGATTTAGTGTTATAAGTTCCTGTAGGGTCACCTTTTTGTTTTATAAAGTTTAATACTTTAAATTTAGTATTAGCAATCCCTGGCATATCTTCAAAAGCTGTAAGCAATGCTTCTTGCATAGGGTCTACTACTCCCTTGGTTATAGCTCTAAGATTTTTTCTAAAAGTTGCAAGTAAATCTCCTACTGTTTGTTTATCAGCGGACTCTTCTAAAAACTCTTTACTCTTAATCGTTCTACCTATAGTTTCTTTTCCTTTAGGTTTTGGTTTAGCTGGTTTGCCTTTAGATTTTTGCTGAACTTTGTCTATTATAGTTTCACTAAAAGCTTCTTCCATTGCAGTTTGAGCTTCATCTTGTTTAGTAGTTGAAGGCTGATTAAATATAGTATTAATTCTTGCAAATATACCTTTTGCAGATTTTTCTATTTGATTAAACTCAGCTGCTGTTACATTATCTTTAAACCATTTTTTTATTTGAGCAGGATTTGCTGTTTTACCTAGAACAAGCGCTCCTTCTTGTTTTACATCTTGAGACTCTACATCTAGATTATCTATAAGAAATTTAGAAAGTTTATTTGCATTTTGAGAGGCATTAGGACTAAGCGTACCAACAGATTTACGCGGAGCTAAGTAATAAACTACAGTATCTGATACCAGTTCTTCTCCTTCCTGTCTAGGTCTACCCTTTACTTCTTTGATAGTATGCGTCTCGGTAAGCCCTTGCTCTATTTGAGAATTTTTAATTTGTCTTAAAGCTTTGTCTTTAGCTGTTTGAGGATTTACAGGACCTGCGTCTGATTGATATTTAACTTCTCTTGCAAATACTCCATTGTTATCTAAAACAGTTTTAACAATTCTGTCAGCTTCTGCTACATCACGTTCTGGAGCTATATTTTTTGCCAACTCTTCTTGTTTTGCTTTTGTTTCAAGGTCTCGTCTATCACGTTCAGCTTGTGCAATTTCTGCTTCTTGGTCTTGAATAGTAGGTATACCTGGAAGATTTTCTGATAGTGGGTCTGTTGTTATTTCTTCTTCTACGTCAACAGTTTCTTGAGTTGTTTCTTGAGGAGAAGTTAGTTCAAACCTATCTGGGTCTACTTCTTTTTTTACTCTATCTTCTAATATAGGTTTGCTATTTGCTTCATCATAACCTATTTGAATTCTTTCAAACCCTTCTCGCACAGGTCCCATAACTACTTCTGACTCTGATATTTGTTCTTCTGTTGCAGGTTGATAGTCTACGTTAAGTACATCTCTAGTCTCAAAAGAAACATCAGAAGTTTGCAATGCACTTAATTCTGCTTCTGCCTCTATTACTTTTTGTTCAGCTTTTGCTTTTGCTACAGGGTTTTTTGTAGTTTTTATTTTTTTCTTTTCAGCTTTAACTATTTTTTTAAGTTTAGCTGCTTTTTTCTTATTTGCTTTAGTTTTTGGTTCTTGATAAGGTTTCGCATCTTCATCTATTATGTTTAAAATAGGGTCAGTTACTTTGTCAGCTTCTTCATTATCTTTTTCAGCTTGAGTTTTTTTCTTTTTACCTGGGTCTTTTGCTTTAACCTTTGGTTCAATTTCTGGTGTATCTTCTGGTTTAGTTTCTGGGTCAATAGGTGTAGTTGGGGTAGTTCTTATACCACCAATAACACTAGGTACAAGAGGCATAAAGAACCCAGCTGCAGCTGCGTTGATATATTCTTCTGTAGCTTGTTTGTCGCTTAAAGGTAAATCAGCACCAAACCTTTCTAACGCTGTCTGTACTGCTTCAACAGGTGCTTCTTTAATACCTGTTATTCCTGCTTGTTTGGCTATGTTAAGTAACATGTTTCGAGTAGGCGTTGCTAAACTATCTAATGCACCCAAACCAATTTTAATACCTATGTAATCTGCTAATGCATGTGCTGTACTTACCGCCGCTAATTTAGAAGTACTTAACTCTTGAATAGCTTCTAACTGTTCATCTGGGTCAGTTATATCTTTAATTGCTTCATCTACTGCTCGACCTGTTGTTTCACCTACACCAAACCTACCAGCCATTTGAATTAAAGCAGCGTTTCTACCTATAGTCTTATTAACTTGACTACGTAACGCTAAATCTTTTTCCATTAACTCTTTAAATCCATCTTTTGCTTGTTTTTCTACATATAGGTCAGCTGCATCTTGTCCTTCTTTTTTAGCAATTCTTTCAGCTTCTTGTTTAACTTTTTTCTTAACTAAACCTTTACCAACAATACCACCTAACCCTCCTGCTACTGTACCTCCTGGTCCAACTGCTGAACCTAGCATAGAACCCGCTATGCCGGTTAATACAGCTTCACTAATCATACCTACACCTTGACCCGCTACAAAAGGTATATACTCAGTAAGAAAACTTCCTACTCCTTTATCAATAGCTGCAAGGAACGAGTCCGTTTCTTTTACACCACGTCTACCTATAGCTGCCTCAGATTCTTCCATTGACTCTAGACCACTTTTAATAAGGTCGTCTGAGCCAAATGCTTTACCAGCTAATACTTTAGTTCCGCCAAACAGTCCACCCATCTGGTCATAGTACGTGCCAATACCACGCATGAAGTCGCTACCTTCACCGTCTTCTAATTGTGTGGCTTGTTGAGGTTGGTCGAGTTGAGGAGGGGCATCAAACAAACTAGGAAACTTACCACTTGCTTTTAGTTTGTCATCAAGTTCTTGACGAGTAACATTGTCAGGAACGTTTTGGATAATTGTTCCGTCAGGTAAGCGAACATCCATATATTATCCTTTATCTTAAAGAACTGTAATCTACTACATTAGACTCGGAAGAATACTTACCCTGTAAAGCTCGTATTTCTTCATTTTTTAATACGTTTTGAGCAACTATATCGTTAAATTTCTTTTTAGCCGCTATAATTTTTGCTTTTCGTTCAGGGTCTTTTGTTTTATTTTCATCAAACCTAATAAGCGTAGCTGATTCAATATCTAAACCAAAATCTGTAGGTTTTTTTCTTATTTTATCTTCTATTTCTGTTTTTATTTCTCCTACTTTTACTGCGTCATTTTTATCATCTCTAGTAATTTTGTTTTGAAATCTAGCTAAAGCTAAAGTACTACTTATTTGTGCATCTTTTAAATCTTTTGTTGCTTTAATTTGTTGTGATTTAAGCAAGTCTTGCTGCTCTTGTATTTCTACTTTTCTATTATAAGCTTGAGCTGATTGATAACTATTAGCACCAAATTTTGATGTAGCTATTTTTTCTGTTCTTGCTGCTTGCCTTTCTGCTTGTTTAAGAGCAAACATTTTATCTTCAAAAGATTCTGCATCTTTCGTAATTCTTTTCTCACCTTCTATATAATTTTGTCCACCCGTTGCTATTGCAGAACCAATTTTTGAACCATATGAACCTGCTTCAAAGAAAGGTTGAGAAGCTTTTAATAAACTGCTAGCTATATTCATTTTTCTATCTTTAGCTAGTCTTTCTGTAGTTTTAGCTTCTTTATCTTTTATATAAGCTAATAGTTCTGCTTGTGCAGGATTTGTACCTAATGCTTTTATAAAGTAATCTTCTGCAGCTTGAGCTTCTTCTCCAGGTTTTAATCTAGTGTAAGGTGACGGAGGAGGGAAAGTACTACCACCTTCACCTTTTATTTCTCCTGCTAGTCCTGTAAAATCAGGAAGACCTGTAAGGTCAGGTTCATTTCCTGCTACTTTAATAGATTCATCTATACTAATAGAATCGTCCTCACTGCCACCTAAAACATTAGGTTGACTTAATCGTAACATTTCTTCATCAGTATACTCATACCCATCTTGAGAGCCATCTAATGCTGCTATTTTATCTTCTATTTTTTTAGCTTCAACTATACTTTCATAAGTAGTGTCTCCTTCATTAATAGTTTTTAAAGTTTCTGCTAACGAGGCTCTTTCTATTTGTATAGGGTCATCAGTCATTATAGGTCTACGGTTTTTACCTGCTACATTAATTTTATTGGTGATAGTTTCATTAATATCTCTTGACCCATCTCCGTAGGGACTAATTAAAGGTTCTCCAGACATTGAAACTAATTGATAGGTAGGTTCTCCTGTAGGTCTACCACCACTTCGTGGTTTTATTGATTGTACGTTACTGGTAAGGCGTTGATTAGGAAAATATAATCCTCTATTCCCACCTTTTTGAAAATGCACAATGCCTCCTTCAGCAAATCCTGTCATGGTAGGTTGACCTGGGTTAGGTAACTGAGGAAGTCCTTTTGCCATAATTTGTTCTCTAGTTACTTCTTCACGAGGAGGAGTATAACCGCCAGGTGGCATCTTGGGTGCCATCTGCTGCATTTGTCCCATAATACCTTGCTCAGCTTGTTGAACTACTTCTTCAGCAACAGTAAATTGAGGTGCTTTAGCTTGTTTTTCACGAATACTTTTACGACGCATTAACTCTCCAGTTACTAAATAAGGAGGGATAAGTGCAGGGTCTGGGCTTTTAGCAAGTTCTATAAGTTGAGATTCACTTAAGTTTCTAGCAGTCTCTTGTTGCTCTACAATATTAGCTACCGGCATACCTGGATTAGTAGCATTCTCTATAGAAGTCATAGCGTTACCTCCTTGAGGCATAATAGATGCTATTCCTTCTTCTTGTACTGACTCTTTTAATTCTTCTATCATAATTTTACCCTATGAAAGTGCGTTATATAAGCCTAATCCGGCTATGCCCATACCTGTAATTTGAGAAGCTAAACTTGGCGCTGGAGTATATTGTGTTTGTGTAGAACCTAATGCACCCGCTGTTCCTCGTAAAATATTATTTTGAAACTCAAGAGCTCTTTTAGCTGCATCTTGTTGTTCCATAAATTCTTGATAAGCTAAATTCTTTCGTTCTTGTCCCATTGCTTGTTGTTCTGCACCTGAAGCTGCTTGTGCCTGCATTAGTTCTAGTTGAGCTCTTTGGTCAGCACCGGTTATGTCAGCCTGTTGCCCTGCACCTACTAAACCATATTGTAATCCTGCTAATCCTACATCTTTTTGTAACCCAGCTCCAAACTGTTCAGCCTGCTGTCCAAGCTGTCTTCTATCCATTTCAGCTTTTAATGTAGCTTCTTCCGCTCCCATTGCAGCTGTTCTATCTCTTTGAAATTGTTGTTGAGCTTGATTAAATGCTTTATCTCTACCTTGTGCACGAAGGTCAGCTATTAGTGCATTAGTTTGAGAATCAGCTTCTCCCATTGTTAAAGCTTCACGACCGCCACCAAAAGTACCTCTACCAATTGATTGCATAGAAGCTCTATTTTTTGCAATATCACCTTGTCGTCTAGCTTCTTTAATAGCCGCACTTGTTACAGCATCTTCGTAAGGACTCATATATTTAGTAGCCGCCGCTGCATCAAACTCAGCAGGAGTAGCCATACCTAACGAAGCTAATGAACCAGGGGCATAAGCACCCGCTGCCGCTAATCCTGAAGCCGCTGCTCCTGTACCTAAACCTGTTAAAGTCTCTGTATCTGTAATAGATTCACCAAATTCACCTCTTGGTGTCATACCTCTTATACCAGACTGTACAGCTAATTGGTCTGAAGTAAAATCTTCTAATCTTTCTCCTGTATATGGGTCAGGAGTTTTAACTCCAGTAACATTTCCCGCAGCATCAGTAGTGTATGTTTCTTTACCAGATTGTTTTAATAGTTCTTCATAAAAAGGTTTTGCATATTCAGGTAAGTCTGAAGAGTAAGTAGTATTTTCTTGAGGAGCTGGACTACCACCACCACCTTTGCCTTTAAACTCTACAAGTCCAGTACGTGGGTTTATAGTACCTGCACCGCCGTGAGCTTTTAATAAAGCTACTTCTTTAAGATTAACATGAGCAAGTTCAGTATCGCCGCCATCACCCATTCCTGCAACATCTGCATAAAGGTGTTTAATTAACCACACTTTTACTCTATTAGGTATTAACTTTAATAACATTTTTATTACTCCACTGGTAATTCATAAAATACATATCTAGGGTTGTATCCATACCCTTCCCACATTTTTTTCCAACCTGGTCTACCAAAAGACTCCATCACATCACAACCTAACTCTTTTGCAAACTTTTGTAACGGAGGAAACCCTACTTCACCCCATACTTTAAACCCTTTTCCCCCTACAAAATGTAGAGTTAAAGCTTTCATTTGAGGATACACGCTAACTTCTGTAACCCAAAATCCATGTATTTCTTTATCGTCAAATGCAATCCACAAATGCTGGTCTTTAGTTAATAAACCATCTAATATATCATCAGCTGTATATCTTCCGTATGTATATTTAGCACATTTTTCTACATACTTTTTTATTCTATCCCAAACTACATGTATATGTTCTTTTGGAACAAGTGTTGTTTTCATTAAGCAGGCATAAACCTTTCGGGTTTAATTTCTTTCCCTTGTTTTTCTGTTCCTGTTCTAGCTTGTCTTACATTATCCATCATTGCATATAATCTTTTAGAACCTGCATTTGAAGAGCCATTACCTAAATGACTAACTACATCAGCAGGTACAACAAACTCACCTTCAGATAAAGCAGCTGGTTGATTATTACCTATCATTGCCGGTAAACTATCACTCATACCATCTCCAGGACCTTGTAAGTATCCTCCATTAGCATAACCTTTACGTATCATTTCTTCAAATCTACTTTTTGTTATACCAGGACCTACTGGAGAAGGATAACCTGCTTCATAAACACCTGGGTCCATGCCTACAGGAGTGCTTCTACCCATGGGTTCCATATAACTGCCAGTGTATGTTTCATAATCAAAACCTGGTTCAGGGGTAAACGAAGTTGGTGGAGGTGGAAGTGTTCCTATACCACTACGTACTGGAGATGTACTAGGTGTACCTGTAAACTCCATACCGGGTCCCATATCTAAATAAGGGGATGTATCCATGCCATGCATAGCTGCTGCATTTGCTGGGTGAACACCCCTTGCTACCATCTCACTAAAAGTTTCTGTGCCCCCTGAACCGCTTATTGACCCACCACTAATGCTATCAACAGCGCCCATTCCTGGACCTCCTGTTATACCTGATGAAGCACCTGCAATTGGTAATCCAGGAGATGAACTTATACCTGTTACTCCACCGCCTTCTTCATATTTTTTTACTTGCCCACCTTTTAATAATCTTAATCCTGTATTACCTGATAAGTTAAGTTGTCCTTGAGGACCTCTAAATCTATTATCTTCAAATGTATCACTAAAGTTGCTTGTTTCTTCGTAAGGATACATAGTATTGTATATAGATGCACCTAAAGGTAGAGTTGTTAATCCAAATTTACCCGCCCCTAATAATTTATTACCATCACCCATTTGACTAAAAAACTCTCCTGGGTTGTCTACTACTGCATTAAATCTTTCAGTCATTGAAAACCCACCTTCAGGTATTACTGTATTTTGGTCTACAAATTTATATCGTTCTGCAGATGGTACCCTAGTTGCTTTACTAAAGTCAGGACCTATTTCTGTATTTTTTAAACCTGTATTATTAGCGGGATTGTATACTACATCTTCAGAAAAATCTGATGCAAATTCTCTTGGATAATATTGACTTGAATTATTAGTTCCGGCTAAAGTATCAACAGAGGCTCTATTATATCCTCCTCCACCAGGAAAATCAGCTAGAGGTTGAGTTCTAGACATATCAGCAAAATCAACTCCAGGTTTCATTCCTTGAACATTACCAAACTGAGCTGGTGCTGGAGGACCCATAGGAATAGGTTTAATAGGACTTCCAAACCTGTCTAGTGGAAGAGGGGCTGTTGATAAATTTCCTATTCCGCCAGCGGAAGCACCACCAAAACCGGTCATAGTAGGAGTCATAGCTGAAGGACCTAGAGCTCCACTATTAGAAAGTAACGATTGATTTACTGTACCTACATTAGTTCCAGCGGCTTTAGCTGCTGCAGCGGTGCTATCAGCGGCTGTTGCTATATTGCTACCACCCAAACCACTAAGGTATCCACTTACACCACCCATTAATGGGTCTTGTCCTCTTAGACCCGATATACCGGCACCAACAGCAGCGCCTACCATTGGTCCTCCATATATTCCAGCTGCTAGAGTAGCTGCTTGTGATGCAATATCCCAAAAGCTCATAATTCTATCCTATATATTAAGTTGTATAATATCATGTAATGTGTTAGTTATAAACCGTTTTATGTGGCTTCCCCGCCAGATATAGTGATTGTAGGTAGGGGTGCATACGAAAATAACGCAGTAATTCCTGTACCCCCTCCTGTTGCAACAGATGTTGCTGTCCCTGCTGTAGTTATTATAAAATTATCATCATCCACACGAGTTACTGTAAAAGCTGTATTAAGTTGTGGAGCAGTAATGCCTCCTACAGCAACGGCTCCTGTAAACCCAACTACATCGCCTGTAGCGGCTCCATGATTTGCTATAGTTACTTGAACATTACTTTCTGTTCCGCTTGTAGTGTTTGTAGTAAAACAATTATCGGTTGCGGTAGTTGTAAAAGTTTTTTCTAACAAAGAGGTTTTGACTTGTATAGTGTCCCCTTCGTTTAGTATCTGCGTGCCTTTCCATTGAAAAGTAGTATGAGCTGCTAAAGGATAATTAAAATATATTGCATTATTAGTTCCTACAGCTTGAGTATCAGGTACAATATTTATATTAATAGTGCCAGCACCTTCAGTTCCATTACAGACCATAATATCTTTCATATAAGTTCTTGCATCGGTAGGACAAGTATAAATAGCTAGATAACTTGTAGTCATACTAGCTTGAGCAAGTCTTATTGGTGTAACTGTTTGAAAAGCCATTAATTATCTCCTAACCAATGTAATGTTGATACAGCTTCAATTGATTCTTTAACTGCATTATTATTAGCATCTATTTGATTAAAGTATAATCTAAGTTGATTAGAAGTTAAAACTGCTTGGTCAACATCATATTCTGTTCTAGGCGGTGATAAATTAGGAGCTTTAGTTGAAGTTATATTAGCCATTATCCTCTTTTCCCGTCCGGTTTAAATTCTACTCTTGTCATACCTAATTGCCACTGCACACCTACATCTTCTGAAGCTATTTTAAATGCCATTTGTCTACCTCTTGCTCTTACAAACACTTGATTTGTATATTGGTCAATAGTTGCCGTAGTAATTACATCTCTTGTTAACGTATTTCCTCCTACATCACTACTAGATAAAGTTGCACCAGGAAAGTTTCGTACCCCTACTGTTACTTGTACTTCTGGCGTTAAAGCTGCTCCAGTTACAGGGTCGGCTGTTTCAGAATTAGTGAAGTTTACATCAGGTATAACTCTTTTAGTTAATACAAAAAAGTCTCCTTCATCAACTCCCATATCGGCAGATTGTATAAAAGAATCAATGGCTAATGGAGCTGCACCTGCTGGCTGTCCATCATTATTACCATCTTCATGTCTATATACGTAACCATTACTTGTAGCTAATGGGAAAGGTATTGTGCCTGAATCAACCCACGTAGTTCTGTTTAACTGTCCATAATACCAAATGTTTTCTTCATAGTTGTATATAACATATCTATCAATGGTAGTTGATGCCGCTGATACATAAAACCATATAACTTCATTAAATTCACTATTAATTCCTGAACGGAAGTCTTCACCTTGTGTTTTGTTCATGTCTTCAAAAACATATTGTTTTAATGTGCAAGGTAATGTATTAACTCTACCATCATAAGCAAAGAATTTATCGTTACCCATCCAGAATACAATATTGTTTGCTTCTGCTACAACTTTGGAACCCATAATATTGATAGAAGTAGATATTTCGTTTTGTGCAAATACTTCGTCTGTACCAGTAAATTGAAGTGTAGTTAAGGCAATGTCTGTAAATACTAAAACTTCTTGCCGTGTTATAAATCCAGTGACAATACTTGAGCCTTGTTTAACTCGTAAGAATCCTGCAGAGTTAGTAATTTCTGGTTTCCATTCTTCAGGTTGAGGACCTATATCAGGATTAACATTAGCCCATCTAATAAGAAGCCCATCATAAGCTCCAGTATTGTAATCTATTTTTTGATAAGTACCTGTTGTAGTAGCATCGCTACCTGGGTCATAAGGTATAACATAAGTAAACGTAGTTGCAGTTGGAACGGTACGCACTTGAAACTCACCTTGATATACTGCAGGAGCTTGGCTACTAAAAATTACCCAGTCTCCCACAACTAATCCATGACCACCACCAGTAGTAACAGTTGCTGTTGTTCCAGCTCGACTAATACTACTAATGCTAGCGCCTGCGGTTAAAACTCTATTATATTCTTGGGCTCCTAAACAAAGTAAATGCCCACTCGGTGCAAACATACTTTTATTTACTTTATTAGGTACTGCTCTAGCATTAACTAAACTATTTAAAAGAACACCTCTATTAGTTAATCCTGCATTATATTCCCAATAATAAATATCTGCGTTTTTAATATTAAAAATAATGTCATTATTAAAATTGTCTTGATATATTACACGAGCTGGAATAGCAACTGGAACGCTACCGCCCGCACCCCATTCACCACTGCCGTAGGGGTCAGTACCCCAACCATATCCATAGGTAACCGTTGCAAACCCAACACTTACTTGAAAAGCAGCGGTAATTCCTACACCTCCTCCAGCACCAACACTAGCAGTAGCAGTCGTATCTACCGTAATTTGAAAGTTAGTAGTTTCTACATTAAATATTTTAAATTCTTTATTAATGTCAGAGGCAGGAATACCTCCAAAAGTAAGTGCTCCACTAAAGGTAACATAGTCGCCTTCGTTAGCTCCGCTAGTAAGGGTAACAGTAAGAACATTACTTCCATCAGCTGAAGCAAACATATTATCTGTAGAAGGAGTTGTAGTAGAAGTAAATGTAGTTCGAATAGGAGTAGTGTCTACTAAAGTAGTCCCGGTAAGTACATACATCTTATCATTAGTACCAATACCAATAATTTCTTGGTCATCAGACGTACCATAAGAAATTAAGCTAGATGCAGTTCCTACAAAAGGAGTAAAGTTTATAGGATTCCAACCACCTATTTTTTCAGGAAAGCCTTGTCTAAACCTAATTTTATCGCCCGAATACCATCCGCCTTCAGAAGAATAATTAGTTTGGTCCCGGTTGATTCCAGGTTTAAATACAAGTTTTCGTAACGCCATATTTTATTATTCCCCGCTCATCAACAGTGCATGTTCAGCTATTCTTCTTCTAATCAATCCTTTAAGTTTGCGACCGCCTGCATAACAATATTTTAAAAGAACTTCTCCAGCCCTTTTTTTATCATCACGCTTAAACGCTGAACGAACTGTACTTCGTTGAAAGCATCCCAAACCAAGATTAAAGCTAAAGCTGACAAGAGCATCAAACTCAGATTGTGTTGGTTGTTTAGGATGTAATAACCGAAGAACTCCATTTTCAAATTTTACTAAATCTTTTTTTAGTATCTCATCTATCTCATTAGGTTCCAGTTCGCGATTCCATGAATCAGGTAACTCAGCACTACGAGTGATAAGATGACCAACGCCCACAGTCCAATAGCCTGCAGGACATTTATAAGGTTTCGCACGAACTCCTTCAAAATACTTTATAAGAGCTAAGCCCTTCTCCGATGTATTCACTTATTTTTCCCAATGTCTAGACCCGAACCAAAAGCCAATAATAGATGCTAATATAGCCATTTCTTCATTACTAAACACTATATGCATAGCTTCTGCATAATTATGTCCTGACTTTATAGCCCAATATAATCCTACGAAATCGACCACCAATAAAATAAAAACAAAAATATAGGTGATAATGGGGCGAACACTAGCACGGAGATTAATAACCCAAGTAGACGCGCCTTCCGCGACTTTTTCGTCGTGTTGGTATAACGCAACTCTTTCTTGAGCATACGTTTCCATTTCAACTTGGTCAGTTTTAAACTCTTCAATTTTTTCTTGAGATGCATAGCCAGCTTTTGCTAACTCCATAGTTCGCTGTATTTCAAGCTTAGCCATCTCTTGTTCATGTTTTTGGTCGCCTTTTTGTTCAAAAAACTTTAATACGCTAGGTAATCCTGATGTTGCAAAACCTAGTATTCCTGATAAGATTGATAACATATTTTTACTCCTAACACAATGCCCTTATTTTACCATATTAACTACCTAAACCAAGTGATTACTACTTATTAAAAAACATTGCTAAACTAAATCTATATTCAGGCGCTGCAACAGATTGACACCGTAAAGAATGAGGTATTTCTCCTTCAAATAATATAATTCTATTAGGCTTATATATAGAGGTAAATTCAATTTCATCTACTGCTTCATTATAAAATAAAGTTTCTCCAGCCCATTCTGGTTTCCAATCTAAATTTATGTAGTATAAAAGAGAAAAATGGTCTGGGTGTGTATGCGCATAATTAACTTGGCTAGCTGTAGAAGAATTTATAGTACATCTTACTAATTGTTTATTTTTAATAATTTGCCCTATTTCTGTTTTATATAATTCATCAAAAAGTTTAGTTTGAAGTAATTCTTGTTCCCCCATGTTGGAAGTATAATATTTATATTGCTGTCTTTCTACTACATCTGTGTCATTAAAACCTAACTGATAATTATTATTTGTAGCAGCAAATGAATAAAAAGTCTCCTGATAAGCCCTTGAAAAACAATTGTCTTCTATATAAAGCTTTCGGTTATTTATATCTTTACCATTAATATTACTCATATTTTGCGTTTCCTGCGATACTTATTCTATATTCGTCATCTAAATTTTTATTTACTTGATGTAGCACCCAATGTGGAAACATAATTAATTCTCCAGCTTGTGGGTAAAATTGAATTTGCTTAGGTCTATAATTACCTTGTTGTATATTAAAAACTAAAGCTCCTGCTCTAGGAGGTGTTTTTACATAATATACCCATGATACTTGCTGGGGATGGTCATGCAGTTGAGTGCTTTCATATTTTCTATGTATCTGCCCCCATATGTCTACGTTTACTAAATTTCTAAAATTAAATACTTCGGTTATTTCTTTTATTAATTTTTTTGTTTCTGGGGCTTGCATATCAATGTGAGTGTCTTCAACTAAAGTGGTAGCATCATCTGTAGATAATCTATTATCTATATTTTTTAAAACTTCTTGAGCTAATATATCATTATTAACATTTGTAATATTCCAAAACTCTAAGGCATCATTTGATAAAGTTTCTAGTCTACTAAATTGTGTCATTTAAATAGACACTTTTTTGGTTTAAATTTATCTATTAATTTGTGCATTAAACTATAGTTTTTACGCATGCTATTGTTAGGTATATAATTTTTTAACTGTGTACACATAATAATTAGCTCTTCAATTTTTTTAGTAGATTCTTGCCTATCTAATTTAATTTTATCTAAAGTATTAAATTTTACATAGTATAAAGGGTCTCCTCGTTTTATTACTATAAGCTGTGTATCGTCTATAATTTCAAAAGCAAACTCTAAAGGTCTATACCACTTAGATATATCAAAAGTTGCACCAATTATATTTATATTATTTTGTAATTTATTCTTGTGCCATACAGGGGGTATTACTTCAATCATTACTGACTTATTACTATAGAACATATAATACCAAGCTAAAGAAACAGTCGAATAAAGATTTTCTGGTTGATGCCTATTACTAAATATTTTTTTTAGATAATCTTGAGGGTATAAATTTTGACAATCAATATGTGACCCTGATATTTTAAATGTTAAATCTATAGGAGCTTTGATAAGGTATGTATTTTTATAATAATCTAAAAAAGCTGGACACTTTAAAATTTTAGTTCCTTTTCTGCTAGTAGATAAATAATCTATTACAGGTTCAGGTTCAAAAAAAATAACGTCTTCTAATTGGTTTGCTTTAGGGGCAAAAGTGTAATTTATATTCACTTTGTTTTCTTTATATAATCTACTATATCTTGTACAGTATGAATGTCAGAGAATACATCTTCCGATACTTTAATATTATATTTTTCTTCTAAACTCATAATTATTTCAACAGAGTCTAAAGAGTCTGCACCTAAATCTTCTAAAGTATCAGTTAGTTTTATTCTATCCAACACTACTTTATCAATGCTTTTTACTATTATTTCTTTTACTTCTTGTTCAATTTTATTCATTGTATTCTTTCATATAGTTAAATAGTTTTCTCATTTTTTCTTTAGTGTACCCTTTCATTAACCAATATTTAGATTCAGGATAAACTTTATTTTTATATACCCATAAATTTGCTTTTGTTTTTGTAGCTCCTCTTAAAAATAATGTAATAACTCTTTTGCCTATAGGTACTATTCTATGAAACTGATTATATCTTCGTCTTAATATACTACCGGGGTAATAAGTTTTGGTAATGGTTTTTCCATCTTTCCACTGCGTCTCCTTGTAGCGTCCCCACAATATAATAGAAGTATAATTCCAAGGGTGGCTATGATAGTTTTCCACGTCAGCATATATTACATTTACACATATTTTATTTATTAAACCTAAGAGGGAATACCTAACTATAGTTACTTGGTCGTTAGGAAGTATAATGGCCTGTTTTTGAATGAGTTTTATCATACTCGTCTATATAATCTTGAACCTCTCTAAGTTCTTTTTTAATTACTTTATAACCTCTTCTTATTCGAGGGTGTTTTCGTACTGTAGCATTATTTGGTTTACCAATCAACTTTATTATAGGAGCTGTTAAATCAAACTCACCTTTGTTAATTGCATTATTCCATAACCCTGGTACTGCATGGTGTGTGTTATGTAATCCTTCGCCCATAAATAATATAGACCATAGATGACTATTTACTGTGTAATCTTTAGAGTTGTACGTTCTCCAAGTACCTGGTAGTCCGTAGCTTAGTACAGGTATATGTGCAATTACTGTAGCCCAACTAATACCTATTAACGTATACCAAATAGGAATGCCATAGAAGTAACCTACATATGCTGGATTAATTAATGCTAAAACCCCTACATAACTAAATATAATTTTGTAATAATGCTTGTGAAAAAATGCGTGGTCTTTATCTCTAGATAAATCTTTAATGATAAGAGGGTTTATATTAAACGCAGGTACATAATAGAACCATACTTTTATCTTGTGCCATAAGTTACCTTTTGGTCGATGAGGGTCTTCGATGTGGTCAGAATGTCGATGATGAGCTCTATGCCCTGCAGCCCAACAGATAGTGCTACCTAAAGAGCCAATAGTAGCAAACCATAATACAATCCATTTAATAAGTCGATTTTTAGGTTCATACGTTCTGTGAGCTGCATATTTGTGTAATCCTACACTTACACACAAGCCAAAACAAAGCCACCCTAGAGCTAGGGCGATTAAGAATAATGTAGTATCCCAAGCAAAAATCATAGTAACTATAGCACTAATATAAACAAAAGCTTGTGTTGCTTTTACTTTTGCATCGTTACTACATTTTCTTAAGAACCCATTATTAAAAATGAACTCTAAGACCTTTTGCATAGGTTATGCCTTTGCAGCGAATGAAGCTAAATATATCTCTTCAACTTTTGCATTTACTGCACCAGCTAGTTCTTTAAACTCATCTACAGTAAGTTCTACATCTACGTTAGCTGTATTTCTCCAAGTAACAGTTGCATCTGTATATACACCTGAAGTAATAGCAGTTAGTTGATTCATAACGTTATTACGGCTATTTAAATCTATCTGCCAATTAGAGCCATTCCAATCTACGCCTTCAGCAAGTGATGCTTCTCTAGCTATATTAACGTCTTGGTCTGCTTTTTTAGCAGCTAAATCATCACTCCAAGGATAATAAACTTTTTCGTAAGACTGTCCTAATGCATTAACACCACTATATATAGTGTATCCTAGTCCTACCATATAATCTTTAAAACTTTGTGGAGTGTCTTGTGCAAAAGCATCTGAAGTTACAGGTAACCCTAAAGCTTTACATTCGTTTAATAATGTTTCTAATGATGCTAATGCAGTTGCGCCTGGAGCAACTAAAGTAGTTTGTACTGATTTAACTACATTTGTTACTGGGTCAGCTCCTCGAACATTAGTTACACCTGGATATGTTTTAAGCAAAATTTTATCTACTGATTGAATATTAGCTACAGGGTAATTATCCCAAAATGCTTCAGCTACAGGAGTTGCATTTTCTTCAGCTTCTTTAAGAGCATCAAAAGAATCTTTTGCTGCTTGCCACTTAATTTCTGCAGCTTCTGCCCAATTAGGTAGTTCATCTATCTCAGTATTTACTCCTTGACCTTGGTATTCAATATGCCCTTTGATTCCATCCCATTGCAACGCCCATACATTTGCTGGAATACTGCAAGTCGATAGGTCTAAACCAACATATCCTACTTCATTTTTAGCAACAGAATTATCGGCTACTATAATTGACAGTTTCATTTCTTATCTCCTAATAAATTTTGTTTTGCGCTTTCAGCTAATACTTTAATGCTATTTTCATTAGCTTTTACCATTTCATTTCTAAATGATTCGACTGCTGCTCCAGTTTCTCTTTGAGTACCTGAGTTTTCTATCTGTAACAAAGGCATCCAAGCTATAGAACAATTATATTCATCTACTTGGTTGCCAGTATTTTTATCAATTCCTTGTATTTTAACAAACCAAGAACATTCTAAACCTATACATTTTTTCTTTAGTAAAGGACAAAAAGTACCTTTTTCTAATTGCATTTAATCCCTTTCGACTATATTAGTCTGCAGTTGCTGTTATAACGTCTAAGTATTTTACAGCTAAATCAATTGCAGTTCCAGTAAATGTTGCAGTACCAGAACTAAATGAGAATGAGTGGTCGTGAGAACCGCCTCCACCTGTAGACCCTGAAGTAGCGCTTGATGTACTCACACCGGCTGGAGAACCAAATTTAGCTCCACCAAAAGCACCAGCAAAATTAGTTTTATCGTAAGTGTGAGTGTGGCTCGGTATCTGCGCTGTGCTCAACGTTGTAGCACTTGTACTACCAGAAATTCCTGTAACCGCTACTGAACCTGCTACTGCCTGTGAGGTAAAAGCCGAGGTAAAATCTACTGTACCTGCAGTGCCTCCTCCTGTTCCAGTTACAATTCTCATTGCATGTTGATTGTAATTTGTTGTGTCTTTTGTCCATCCAGTTGGAGCTGCGTTTTGAGCAAATATCATTCGTGTACCTGAATCAAAACCCGCTGACGCAGCAGAAGTCCAGTCCGTACCATTGGATGTTAAAACATTTCCTGTTGTGCCTGGAGACACTGATGTTATAGCTCCTGTGCCTTCCCCGATTAATACTGCATTCGCTGTGTGAGTCGCTGCTCCTGTACCACCTTGAGCTACGGTTAACGCTGTAGTTAACCCAGTAAGAGAGGTAATGTCAGAGTTTGCTCCAGACTTTGCTGTTCCTAAAGCTGTACGTGCTGCGCCAGCAGTTGTAGCACCTGTACCACCAGAAGTAACAGCCAAAGCTGAACCTAAAGATAGTGTAGATAAATAGCTAGTCGCATCTACTACGTTAGTACCAGTATTATAAATAAATGTGGATGTAGCTGCTGGAACTGCAACGGTTGTGCCCGATGCGTTTTTACAGGTAATAATGTCAGCTGTACCGTTATTAATTAAATATAACTTTTGAATAGCTGGTAAAACTAAATCTCTAGCACCACCTGTAGTTCCTCCTAAATTAAGTCTTAGGTTTCTACCTACTTGAGTTGCGTTTGAATTTGTTAAAGTAAGCGTTACATTACCACTAGAAAATGTAACATCTGCAGAGCCTGTAATAGCTTCTTCTAGGGCTGTACCTAAATTGGTATTTGTTGTAGTGCCCCAAGTTCCTGATTGTTCACCAGTTGTTATGAGTTCAATTTTTAAGTCTGAATATGTACTTGCCATGTCTTTCTCCTATTAACTTGTTTGGCCGCTTGCAGGTACACTTGTGACATGGACTTTTGTGTGTTGCTTAGGATTCCATGCGGCACCACAATCAGAGCAGATTCCTGATTCGTATTCTTCTGCATCTACTTTCATTCCACAATTAGAACATTCTAGATGCGTTTCATATTTATTTACTATTGTACCATCTTTTAATGTTTGTGCTTCAACTATCATGCTACTATCCTCGTCCATTTAGGGTCTTGAGCTGTGTCTATCAATCCCCATACCAAAGTAAAATCGTTAGTTTCACAAGTTCCACTAACCCCCGTCACATCTACAGTTGCTTTACCACTTACGCTAGCCGTGCCAGCTGCACTTGTTCCTGCTACTCCTGCAGGCAGAACTCTATTCTCCGTAATAGTAGTAGTAGTGCCTGGTGTAGCTGTCGCACTCACTCCTGTTACGGACGCTGTTGCTTTGGCTCCTACAGTAACTGTGCCAAGAGCGGTTGTACCAAAGTCTCCTAAAACAGCTTCTACTACAGAATCTGAAACAGTAGATACGGCTCCTAATCCAGTTGTTCCTACAACTCCCGTAACTGTGTGTGATGATTCTGCATCTACAGTAGCAGTTCCTAAAGCTCCTGTTGCACTTACACCCGTTACTACTGCTAATATAACCGGTTTACCCCAAGTTCCTCGACCCCACGGTCCAGAACCCCAGCCAGTCCAAGTTTCTACGTATGTTACATACCCAAGTCCAGTTGTACCACCCACACCACTTACTGTAGTTGATGATTTGCCTGACGCAGTTGAAGTACCTACGCTTCCTGTTGCACTTACTCCCGTTGGTGACGCTCCACCACCCGCAATAATTTCTGTTGTTGTACCTAACCCAGTTGTGCCTACCACTCCTGTAACGGCCATGTTAACAATAATAGCAAAGCTGACATCCCCTAAGGCTGTCGTACCAGCTAGTCCTGTTACACTTGCGGTAGCATTAGCTGACGTTGTAACACTGCCTAAACCTGTGGTGCCAGTAAAATTAGTTACTGTTTCACCCCAAGTATCAGTATCCCAAGCTCCCGAGCCATACCCACCTAGGTGAATAATTGCGTCAGCCATAATAAACCTCTATTACGCTATACGTATAATTGCGTTTGTAGCATCAAATGTTGGGAATACTACTGAGAAATCTCCCGCGGTTGATGTTTTATCTCCACCAAAGTCTAATACTGCAACAGCTGTGTCAGACATAGTATCATTATAAATTAATGCACCTCGAGCTGTAATACTCGCTGTAGTCCAAGTTTCAGTTGAAAAGTTAAGAATCGCTGTTGTACCGTCTGCTTGTGGGACAGCTGAAATAGTTAACGCTTGTCCAGTTGCAGAGTATCCTGTTCCTGATGTTTCGCCTGATGCTGTGTAAGCTGTTGTTGCCGCACCCAGAGAAGCTGACGATGTATATAACGCTATCTTAAACGAGTCTTGTGTGTTTACAGTACGTGCTACGTTTGCTGTATTAAAGTTATGACCGCCGCTAAGCAATTCAACTTTAAATGACGTACACATTGCTTGTGAAATTGCCATGTTTTTCTCCTACAAATCTAAAATTGATTTAATTAATTCTGAATGCCCCGCTTCACGCAGTTTATTCGCTAGTGTTGTGCGGTCTGACTTCACCGCTATTTTTAAATGGTGTACTAGAACGTGTCTAATATGCCCTTTAAAAGCTTCCGCTTGTTCCTTTATTAAAGGATTTGCATCTTTGCTGACATACATAATTTTATCTAACGCAAACTCAGCTATTTCTTCTGGTGTATGCCCTCTGTGAGATGTTGTATGTACCTCAAAATTTAAATCACCTAAGTTTAATTGTTCCATTATACCCCTTTCGTAGTTAAAATTAACCTATTCTTCTGCCTCTCCCAGGAACCGGTATTCTTGCTTGACCGCTTCTATAGGCATCTCTTCTATTTTTACCTTCACCTAATCCTGTTAATAATCCCATTGCTTCTTGATAGCGTGCTGTATAGTTAGCTACCGTATCAGGCTCTGACAACATAAATGCAGCTGCTTCCAAAAGAGTCCCATACAAAAGAGCACTATCAAAGTTACTACCCAACCAAGTAGACCCAGCAGTAACAATAGTTTCAGGATAGTAGTAATAATGTAATTCTGTATCATAATCAGCATCCGGTGTTGGTCCTAGTAACATTGCAGTATCATCAAAAATAGAGTAATACTCTGGTTTTCCAAAAAAAGGCGTATCTGTATCAGGAAAAGACTCTCTAATAAAATTTACGTCTTTATTTAATAGATAGGTATATGCATTAGTTACCGGGTCAATTACAGCCATACTAAAAGATGACAACCAATCTGTAGGAAGCCCCATATACTTATTACCTGTAGTCATTTTACCTGTTACATTTTTTCGTAAGTCAGGTAGCTGTGTCGTGTTATATATTCTTTGCTCAGCGTTTTGAATAAATAAATTTATATCTGTTGTCGAATACTGATTCTCAGTATAACTTTGCACGGCTGCTACTAATTCTGTATAAGTCATTGCTTATCCTTATGCCATTGGTCCACGAGCTTTAGTGCCTTTAGTAGCTGCACCATTACCACGAGTTTCTACACCTGTTGTCTTAATATCTTTTTCTGGATACCCAGCAAAGTTCGGTACAGGTACATCTTGTGGTTGAGCAAACCCGTCTACCATTTTAGGTTTTCTTGTTTGATTTTCTTTAGCCATATCTTTCTCCTAAGTTATCGTTACTGTAACAGTACCTAAACCGCCGGTACCTTTTAAATTATCAGGTATATCAGGTATTGCTAACAAATTACCTGACCCAACTGGGTTCCACCCCCATTGTATATCTCTACTACTAAACGGTCCATCTGGTGTAAAACTTTTATCTGGTCTTGGGTCCCTTACAGCTTGTGGGTCTTCAACCGGATACATACCCTGCATATTCTGTGGTTGGTCTGGATTCCAACACTCTGGACACGCTTTTATATGAGTGTTAGTTTTCCTTACATACAAGTCCTTTAATTTTTTAAGCTTAAACTGAAATCCACATACATCACAGTCAGCTATTGCATTCTTATTAGTGGTGTACTTGTTGCTCATTATCTACCTTTAAGATAATTTCTGTCTAATATAACTCCACCTGATGCTTTTTTTACTATTTTCTTTTGTTTATTTGCTTTTAACTGTCTACCCGTAGAAAAATTTTCTTTTTTATCTGGATTATACTTTTTAGTTCCTCCTCTGTGAGACATATTATAATAGTCATCTACAGTCCCATCAAATCCCTTCTTTACGGCAGAGTTATAATCTTTAGTTATACCTCTAGCTGTATTTGGATTTGTTTTAAAAAGTCTATCCATTGGAAAAGCTACTTCTTCAGCCGTTGGCGCCTCATGTTCAGGGGTTAAATACTTACTTTTTTTCTTATCTCCAGCCATTTTATTTACTCCTTTGTTTAGCTCTAGTTTTACCACGAATAGCTATGCCATCCATTCTACATTTATTCATTTTTTTAGCTTTAATTTTACCACCAGCTTTTTTCTTAATTACACCGCGTCCTATTAACACATCTTTTTGTGTAACTTCACCATCACCACTAAGGTCAGGCATACCACCTTTATTAAATTTATAAGTGCTTGTTCTTTTAAGATGTGGAGCTCCTGTTTTTTTATTTTTAGCATCTTGTCTCATAGCTTTTTTCATTTCTTTACCTTGTTTAAGATTTGGCTGATTAGCTGGAGATAAAACATAAGGTTCTCCTTTTTTATGAATTTTATTTTCTAAATCTTTTAATTTCGATTGAGTTGTCTTTAGTACTTTGAGCTTTTTCTTTTCTAAATCTAAAATCTTACTTTCTTTAGGTTTAGTTTGTTTTTTAGGTTTACCTACCTTATCTAAATCTGGAAATAAAGGATTGGATTTAAGCATTTTGTCATAGATTTTTCTCTCGGGTGAGTTTGGGTCTTTCATTATTTTTTTTATTTCTTCTTTAGTTGGTCCAGCCATGCTAATCTCCTATATGTATGATGTTCTTGGTGCTACAGTTAAAGTTGCTTTTTCTCTATCTTCTGTAGATGCAAGCAACCATTGCTCTTCATATTCTGATTTTAAAAACTGTGTTCTATCTCCAGCTTCAGGTATTTTTATAGATAAATAATACGCTAATCCTGCTACTAAACACGGTAAAAATCTAAACGGTATATGTTGTGTATTTGTTCCTGTTCCAGCATCGTCTATTCTTTTTAGCATCCAATATACAAAAGTATAAGGTTGAGTAGCATCCGGTATAGGCCACATAGTTACTTTAGGTACTGCTGCTTGCCTATCTATATATACTTGTATCGGTCTGACCGTGTCATTCTTACTTGGTATAGATGCGTAGGTAGGATTTGACACCCTCGAAATAGCTATGTCTGACTGTTGTGTTCCGGTCCCAGTTCTTATGACTTGGCTGATGAGGTCGATGGTAGTCGCGGGCAAATCGTAAGTGGCTGTACCGGATACAAGAGCTATCTCCCCTTGTTCTACTGTCCATAGATTTATACCTCGGTTAGCCCATTCAATAGTTAATAAGTTTAAGCTACGCGTAGCCGTTCTTAAATCATATCCTGTTCTTAACTCTGTCCCACACCTTTCAAACGCTTCTTCTACAAGAAGATTAAGGTCTAAATTAAAATTATGTGTGTCAGTTGTAGCCATTATGTTTTCCTTGTTGTCCTTTTACGTCTAAGAGATGCAACTCTTCTTGGTTTACCTGCTGGTTGTCCAAGTCTTTTCTTTTGTGCAATTCTAGACTTTTTCTGTGCTGCTGTCATTTCTCCAGATGTCTTTGGAGTTTTAGTAGATACACGTTTACTAGGTCGGCAATAAGGAGTTCCTCTTCCATCACCTTTTTTTCTACCACAAGCTTTACCAGTCTTTACGTCTTTCCAATCTTCTTTAAACCAACGTTTTAAAGCTAGTCCTTTTTTGGTTTTACGTACAGCCATTACTTTTTACCTTTCTTTTTCCTGCATTTAGCGATAGCACCCGAAGCGTAAGCACTAGGAAATACTTTATAGCTTGCTTTTACTTTACGATAACAAGCATCTTTTACGCTTCCACCTTTTTTCATTTTTTTAGGGTTCATTATCCCCATACCTCTAGAAATCATCATGCCTTAGGTTTCCTATGTATATAGCCTTTTTTCTTTAAAGCTAAATGTTTAGCCATAGTAGGAGCTTTTACACCCTTACCTGTTTTTTTGTCATACATCATGTGTGGTTTAAAAGCCGGTTTTTTAGCTTTAGCTTTAGTTTTATTAGCCATTAAACCATTCTACCTTTAGTACGTCCTTTTCTAGCAATGCCATCTGCACGTTTAGATGCTGAACCTTGTGCTGATTTACGATTACCTGAATAAGCTTTTTTACCTGCAGATTTTTTCATTCCTTTAGACTCATCTCTACGAGCTTTCATAGATTGTTTTTTCTTACCTTTTCTAGCTCCTAATGAATCATCAAGTCTAGCATTGTATCCTTGCTTTTTAACTTTACCGCCTTTTTTCATAGCGCGTCCAGCTGCATCACTCATTTGAGAATCTGTCATGCCTTTTTTATCTTTAGCCATAGCACGACCCATTTTATCAGCTGTGGCTCCACCCATTTTCATACCGAGTTCGCCTCTAATACGACTTTTTTCTTCTCTAAGATTACGACGACCAGATGCAGTATCAGCACGCTCAGCATCAACGCGACCTAATTCTTCTGTTCTATTCATGCGAGATGTATTACCGCCTGCAGCCATTTTTTTACCTTTAGCAGCCATAGTAGCACCACCTTTATTCATCATAGCACGACCACCTGCGTCTGCACCCATGCGAGTCATGGCTCTACCTCTTTTATCTGCCATACCCCCACCCATCATTTTTTTAACTTTACCACCATACATATAGTTCTTTTTCATTCCGTTCTCCTTAGTAAACTCCTGTCCAATTGATTGATTAACACCTACTTTTTTAGCAAACTTTGGATTATTAGCCACTGCCTGCATAAACTTTTCTTGCTTTTTACTTACTGTCGGCATCTACTTCTTTACCCTATTGCTTGATGCTTGAGGTTTTCTTGGTTCTACCTTTGCAACTTTAGGTTTTCCTTTTACTAACTTTTGTACAGTTTTAGTTTCATATATTCTAATACCTAACCATACAATTGTAAAAAGCGAAGCTAAATGAGGGAGCCATGAGAGCATAGTGCCTACAGCAGTAAAGATAGACGTAGCGTCTAATAAGTGTTTCGTTGATTCATCCATTTTTAACATTTCCATCTTCTGCGTGCTTGTCGCAATCTAGAATTAGGATTTTTAGCAGCTTTTGGAAATTGTTTCATTTGTCCTGCAGACCTTGCACAAAATGACTTACGTCGTTTTGCATCTTTAGAACCTTTCTTAACTTTTCCCGTTACCGCTGTTTTAAGTTTAGAACCTGGGTTTGCAGCTCGATAGGCTTTTACACCTTTCTTTGTCATCCCCGCTCCAGATTTAGTCTTTCTAAAATTACCAGACTTAACCGAAGTCTTAATTCCCATTCCTTTTTTTCTAGTTGTTGCCATTTACACACAATCTCCTAGTGATTCAAACCAACGCCTCAATTGCTCAAGGCGTTCCTCATTGCTGATTGGTTTGGGCTCTTCTTCCATAGCTTATCCACAGAATACCGTTAATGATGTCACGGCTGTTGTTTGAGTTATTACTCCAAACGTTGTCTGTGGCTCATTTCCGTTAATTAAAATTCCATCGCCTGGTAAAGCCATCTGTTGTGACTCTACGTTAGCTGGAGTAGCTATACTTAATAAAACTCTATCTGATGCCGCATTACCATCTAAGGTTAATGTGACACTACCTGCTCCTGCAGAACCTACAAAATAAAATCCTTTTAGTCTAGCTCTAGGTAGAGCCATGCCATCAGCAATAGCATTACCAATACTTACATTGGATGCTACCGCTGCATCTGATGAGATGCTAGTAATTTTAGAGTAATAGTTTACGGAAGTTGCGGTGTCAGCATTAACACCAGCTACAGTTTCAGTAGTTACAGACTGAGATAAATCCCCAGCCACATATCCAGTAATAGTAAATGTAGCGGCAGTTGCGTCTCCTGCACAAGTAAATAGAATCTTATAACCAGCCCCATTATCTAGAGGCTGATTAGTGAGTAGTGTTATATCTCCTGCACCACCAATAGCACCAGCGGCTCGGAATAACGTAGCTGAAAAGCTAGGAGTGACGGCCCATATATCTGTTGTTATAGCCATTGTCTATTCTCCTATTAAGCTGTACGTGTAAGTGTGTAACCTGTAGCTGAACCAGGAGATACTCCATCACCACCAGTAAACATCATAGTAAATTGAGCCATACCAGTAGCACCAGAAGCAACTACTAATCTACCAAAAGCAACTGCAGAAGCAGCAATAGTAGCGGCATCAGATAATGACCCGCCAGTACCTAAAGCGATTGTTACATTGTTAGCACCGCCTGTGTTATCTACTATAAAAGAAAATTGTTGTCCCCTTACCGCAAGCATTTGCTGAGAGACTCCTGTAACCGCACCGGCTGTAGTAGTAATAGGTAGAGTGATAGTTGTTGCAGCTCCTGAAGTAGAAGTAATATATCCTACTTGAAGATTCTGTGCTGTAATAGTTGCTGTAGCATTGACCGCTGTTGAAGGTCCTGAAGGCACAAATCCGTTAGTTGAGGCAACGGGACCTGAAAAGGTTGTTCTTGACATTTTAAATTCTCCATACAAAGTTAAGCTTATCCGTCGTGTATGCGTCTGCTGGGGCAGTCTGATAAGCTGGTTGTTCCCAGATAACTAATAATACTCTATTTACTGTTTTTGTACAATAAAAAAGGGACCGAAGTCCCTTAGTTAAAACTAAACAATTACTTGTTCATTACGTACATTGTTACTTCAAAACCGAAACGCATTTCAGTTGCTGATGGTTTAGTCCAAGCCATAGTATTTCTCCTTTATATTAGATTTCAGCACTGCTGATACAAATATTATATATTTTAGTTACATTTGTGCACTAAGTAAATTCATGAGTTTATCCCAACTTATCAAGTGCTTGCGATACTTTGCGTTCCATCATAGGTATAAGTCTCATACCACTATATCCAATAAAGAAAGCTATGGCTGGAGAAAATGTTATATGAAGACCAAATTGATTAACAATAGGGGGTACAAAGAACTCAGCTGATATAGCTGCAATAAATACAGATAACATAAATTCTATACGAGCACGTTTACGCTCTACAAGCCAATTAATATGCCCGCCACGAGGCACTTTGCCTTTGGCTTTTTTAACATTGTAATTACAGAAACCTCCTAATACAGACGCAACCATACATACAACGCTAACTCCAAACATATCAATCAAATATTGCATTTTTTTCCTCGATTATTATACAACCTAGAGCTTCCATACATGGATAATCAGAATATAATTTATTACCACAACTAAACCCTGTTACTCTTGTTGGTTTTTCTTTAAATACGTCTACTAATATTTCTGTACTAGATTTTTTATCATTAAATAGTGTTCCTATATCGTACATATTTTTACTTCTATCTATAAATTGATAGGACTCATTGTGTATAAAATATGTACACCCTGATAAAAAGAAACTTAGTAGTAATATCCACTTAATCATTTATTTATATTATACCTTATATAAAAGAAAACCCGACAGAGAGGAGCCGGGTTTTCAGGAGGAGTGCTTTAATTAAGCACCTGGTGAACCCCACATACCGAGAGGGTCTGACCAACCAAATGAATATCTTTCACGGGCTTTGTATCTAACATTACCTGTGTCGAAATCACCGTCCATAGAAGTAGTTAATGCAGTTCTTTCGAAATGCTTCATACCGTTAGGAACGTCGGTTGTTAAGAAATATGCATCACCGTCTGTTAAGTAGTGATTAATTGTGTAACCTTCTGGAATTGAACCATTGTTTCTCAATGCGTTAAGGTCGTTATCAGCTGTACCAACACGCTGTTGAGTATCTAATAAACGAGTAGCAACGAATTGTAACGCTGGTGGAATTACCAACTTACGAGGTTTAGCGGCAATTAATAACCCTCTTTCATCGGTCCACGCTGCGATTTGAATCACTGCGTTTTCTAATGCTGTTTCGTTAAGGTCTGTTGCAACTGCCTGTACGTTACTGTTTGTACCACCTGAAACTAATGGGTGGTTAGTAACTGCACCGCCAGCGGCTGTACCAAATAGTGAACGTGCGTCACCACCTAAGAAAGCACCGTTGAAGCCATTGTTTAAAACATTAGCTGCACGAACTTGCTTAGTATTTGCCATTGAACGAGCAAGAGCTTTAGTCC